>Ga0335078_10001428_pt1 | contig 36058 bp, 36 predicted proteins | sample Lox_Sample_32_FD_206711 | JGI IMG/M metagenome (GOLD analysis project Ga0335078, IMG submission 206711) | Soil microbial communities from Loxahatchee National Wildlife Refuge, Florida, United States - Lox_Sample_3.2 | ecosystem: Environmental > Terrestrial > Soil > Wetlands | place: USA...
TCGCAGGGGTCGCTGCGCTGCTGTTCGTCTCCCTCATCGCCGGGGTCCTCGCGCTCGCGCAAAAACACCACGCGACCAGCGAGGCTCGCGTCGCGGTCGCGCGACAGCTCGGTGCTGAGGCCGTAATCGAGCCGCGGATCGACCTCGCGATGCTGCTCGCACGCGAGGCCGTCAATCTGGACCGCAGCCAGCAGACCGAGAGCACGCTGTTGGCGACCCTGCTGCGCAGTCCAGCGGCGATCGCCAGCTTCGAGCTGCCGATCGGGGTGCAGCCCATCGGGCTCGCCATGAGCCCTGACGGGCGGACGCTGGTCGTGTTCGCGAACAACAACGCAAATGACACCCTGTACGTCTATAACCCCACGACCCTGCGCCAGCAGCGCCCCCCGATACCCAACTTCAACGGCGACGACGACCCGGTCTACTCGCCCGACGGCTCGCTGCTTTTGCTGACGAACGGCGCTGACACCGCGATCGACGTCCTAAACGCTCACACCTTCCGGACCGTCGCCCGCCTGCCGTTTGACCGCCGCTACTTCGAAACGATCGACGCTGACAACTCGGCCGAGAGCCTGTTCGTGTCCCCCGATCGCAAGACCGTCTACTACGCATACGCGGTGACCAGCAGCTCCGGCCAACCCGGACCGGGATATTTGGATCGCTGGTCGCTACCGAGCGGGCGGCTGCTCTCCAGCAGCCGTGTGAGCGCGCGCGGCCTGGTTGCGATCCGCCTAGTCGACAACGGAACCCGCTTGATCGTGCTCGGCGACACCGCCGTGCAGACGCTCGACGCGCGGACGCTCGCGCCGGAGCGGACGGTCCCCGTCGATCTGCCGGGGCAGCTCGGCGTCTTGGGCGCGGTCTCCTGCTGCATTGGAGCCGCGGCCGCCATCAGTCCCGATGGCACGAGCGCCGCTGTCGGCTCGCCCGACGGAACGATGTTGTTCGTCGACCTATCGACCGGCGCGATCCACGCCGCGGCTGGCGAGCACACTGCAGACGTCCAGAGCGTGCGGTACTCACCGAACGGGCGGTGGCTCGTGAGCACCGCCGACGACGACAAGGTCATCGTCTGGGACGCAAAGACCGCACAACCGTTGCAGACCCTCCTCGGTCATGCCGGCCGCCCGACACAGAGCGTGTTCAGCGCCGACGGTGGCACGCTCTACACGAGCTCGCTCGACGGCACCGTGATCGAATGGGACCTCGGATCCCAGCGCCGCTTCGGACGCCCGTTCACCACCGGGGCGCCCCCACCCACCCTGTCGCCCACCGCTCCACCGACTCCACCGTTGGCCATTTCGCCGGATGGATCCAAGTTCGCCGCGCTGACGACTCACGGCGATGTCGGGATCTTCTCCGTCGACACACTGCAACGAATGCGCTCACTGAGGGTCGCGCCGGACGCAACGATCACGGCGCTGGCGTGGTCGCCAGACGGTGCCGAGCTAGCCGTCGGGGGCGACCGCGGCCGGCTGCAACTCTGGGAGGTGAGCGGCGCGCCACATGTCGTGCGGTCATTGGACGCACTGCGCCCAACAAGCCAAGTTCCCGAAGCGATCCAATCGATCGCCTTCTCGGCTGACAATCGATTGATCGCGGCCAGCGACGCCAGCAACAACGTCATAACCTTCGCGAGCAGCGGGCGGATCGCGATCTGGCGCACCCGCACCGGCGCACCCGTCATCACACCCCTCAAAGTTGGGAGCCTCACCGAGGACGTGGCGTTCTCCCCCGACGAGCGCCGGGTCGCGGTCGCACTCAACGATGGCCGGGTGCTGATCCTCGACTCCTCGAACGGAAGGCGAGTCCTCACAATTCACCCGGTCCAGGGCGCCAACCAAGGGACCACCAGCGTCGCGTTCGCCCCAAACGGGACGCTCGCGACCGGGACCGCCGTCGGCGTCGTCCAACTCTGGAATCCGTCGACCGGCGATCCGATCGGCCATCCCCTGCTAGCCGGCACAGCGGTCGCCAGCATCGCGTTCGATCGATCCGGGCAACGCTTCGCGACGGCGGGCGGACCCGAAGGCGGCCTGAAGCTGTGGTTCACTTCCAGCCTTCAGCAAGACGGTGCGACTCTCGACCCCGAACAAGGCACATCGGGTAACGCCCAGTTCACCCCAAACGGACAATCTCTCCTTTCCATTAACGCCAACGGCCAAGGATCCCTCTGGCCCATCAACCTAGCCGCCCTCGAGAGCCACGCGTGCACGGTCGCCGGCCGCAACCTCACACACAACGAATGGTCCCAGTTCGTCACCGGCTACAAGTACAGCCAAGTCTGCCTCTGAGACACGGCCGCGTGCCCCCAAACCAGCATTAGTTGAACGCCACCTTCGACGGTCCCATCATTGGCCAACCGAACACCAGAGGCTCGGTCTGGATATCCACGCGAATCAGCACGGATGCGGCGGCTCCTCGTGAAACACCCGCTTCCAAGTTTCAGCCAAACTCTTCGTGACATCCGAGGACCACCGCCTTCGCGCGGATCGCGGAGACGCAGGACGGTTAACCGGAACCCCGCGCCATCGCAATACCACACATGCGATCACCCCGGCCTGGACCGGCGCGACGATCGCGTTTGCGCGCGCGGAGGTTGCACATCACGGGCGATCGGCGGGTGTAGTAGACGTGCTTATGGGCGAATACCAGGTCGCTCGTGAACAGCGCGGCGACACCTGCCTTCGTGCTCGCGCGCGGGTGTGCCCGTTGACGGTGCCTACATCGCTGCTTGTGTCCCTAAGGCAGCAGTCTGCCCACGGCGGAAAGCATGACTGTTCCGGCGCGGATGGAGGAGTCCGCCGAACCGGCGTTGGATGCTCGCACCTCGTCGTTGCCGTGATTACGATCACGCGCGCCGGATCTTTGTCGCAGCCGCGTGGCGAGGGGGGCATCGGCTGCTCAGAGTGCTCCCGCCTCCCTTGTCGCCGGAGCGCTCGCGCGAGATGAGGCACACGTCGATCACAACGAATCGCCAGACGATCGCGATATCGTCGTGTCGGCGCGCTGCGAGTCCTGACACGGGCCGTGCGCTAACCGTGGGGCAGAGCGCCCACGCCGGCCAGGGCGGGGATCACCTCCTCCTCGAGGAGTTCCACTGACCGCAGCGACCGATCGACTGCGAGGTTGCCGAATGCGAGCCGTCCGAGTAGATAGTTGATGCCGGCCTCTTCGACCTGCGGAAGGAGACGGTCCCGGACGGTGGAGGGCGAGCCGACAACGCAGAAGCCGGCGTTCACCGCGTCATCGAAATCAGACGGAAAGTTAAGTGGTATCGGTATGCCCCTTTGCACCCAGAGCAGGTTGAGATTGGCGAACCACTGCGCGTAGGCGGCCCTGGCCTCTTCGTAGGCTTCGGTGTCGGAGTCGGTAACGACGATGTGGCGGCTCATTCCCAGCAGCGGTAGGTCTTGAGGATCACGGTCGAGCCGCTGCCAGGCAGCGCGGTACTGGTCGGTGATCTTGCGGACAGCACCGGCCGGGCCATTGCCTACGCAATTGATGCCACGCTCCGCAGCCCAATCCGCCGTAGCGGGACGAGCGACGCCGTACCACAGCGGCGGGAACGGCTTCTGTACCAGTTCGAGTTCCATCGGGAAGCCCTCGACGCTGAAGTACTCGCCACCATGAGTAATCGGCCCGCCGCTGCCACCTTCAAGAAGGAGAGACAGGGTCTCCTCGTAGCGATGCTTCGCTTCGGTTTCGTCCTTGATGCCGTAGAACCCGAGCTCGACCGGGGAGATGCCGCGCCCAATTCCGACTTCTAGGCGGCCGCCGCTCAGCTGGTCCAGCATGCAGATCTCCTCCAAGATCCGCAGCGGATGGTACGTGCTCAGGACGTAAACCATCGGACCAAATCGGAGGCGTCCGGTGCGCTGCGCGACCGCCGACAGGAACACGCTCGGCGACGGGGACAGCCCCAGCGGCGTGCCGTGATGCTCGGCGACGTGATACGCGTAAAACCCCGCGCGGTCGTACGCCTCGGTAAGCGTAAGTCGGTTCTGATACAGCTGACCCAAGTCGGCGCCGCTCCGGTCCATGTGGTCGAAGACACCAAACTTCATAGTGGCGATCTCCTCTTCTTTCGGTCTGCTCCGGCTCGGGACACGAGCGGAAGCTCCACCTCAGCTCGGGCGCCGTCTGGTGCCGTGAGTCCGGCGCAGTTCAGGTTCCCGGCGGGGTCAGTCTATGCGGCTGCTCACCGCCTCGGGGACCGTTTCTTCGGACCCGGACCGAGGTGAGCAGCTCTGCTCTTCGGGCAAGCGGCAATCACCGGCAATCGCCGGGTTGTGCGTGCAGCACAACCCGCAGACGCTGACACATGACGGCCAGACCAGGCGCCGCGCTTGCCCAGCGGGCGAGTCCGAGCGTCCGGTGGTTGCCTCAGCGGAGTGCTCCAACCGCGAGAGAGCAGTCACGTCGGCATCGCTGGCGGCTCTGCTGCTAAAGGCGTGAACGAGTCACACTGCATCGCCGCGCCTGGGCGCGCGCTCTGCGGCGCGGCAGCGACTGGCGCGCTTGATCGCTGGGCTCGCAGCCGACCCTTCACACTCGCGGGGATTGGCCGTCGCCTTTGGACCGAGGCGTCTGCACAGCTCGCGGTGTCGCTCTCGCGAGAGACGAATCGCGCAGGACGCGCGGCTGCAGTCTCTGAGCCGTCGTGAGGATGGAAGCTAGGTCCTACACGGAGTTGCGACTCGGCGTATCCAAAGGACGACGTGAGTTTCAGGCGAGGTCGCGAGCTCCGGCTGGTCGCTGGGTGCACAGGAACTCGGCGGCTTGCTCGAGCGCGGCGTATCCCTCGGTGTGGATGGTCGCGTTGACGTTCGCTGCGCGGAGCGCCTCGTTGGCCTTTGTCGCGAGCACGTGGGCGCTCGCCGCCTTTTTCGCGACCTGATGTAGACGCCATCCGGCATCGGGGATCGAGACAATGTCGTCCAGTTCGCGCGCGCGCGCCCGAACGGCGTGCTCGCGGCCTCGTGAGCTGAGCATGCTCTCGGCGCCGCGAGGGCAGCATCGGGGGGAGTCACATACGAGGCGGCCACGGAGCACGCGGTCGCTGAGCAGCGTCCGGGCTACCTTCGGTATCACGCTCCGTCCCAGCGCGGGCAGGTAAATGCCTTGCGCGGCGAAGGCTGTACCGCCGGCGTCACGCGGTTTGTGCTGATTGATGTAGCCGCGAGCGTTGGCGTGCTCGCCGATTCCCATGCCGCATTCATAGCCGGAGAGGCCAGCGGCGACGAGCGCCGGCCCGTAGACGCCTTGGCGCCAGGCAAGGACCGGTACGCCAAACGTCGCCAGATGCCGACCCGCGAGCATCAGCTCGAGCACTTTCGCATAGCTGTCGTCGCCGCGTCCGACGGGGGACAGATAAAACCCCAGGGCCTGTGGACCTACGTCGATCGCGGCCGAGGCAAAACGATCGAGTGCTCCTTGCCAGCCGGCGCGATGTGCGAACCCCCGAAGCTGCGCGCACAGAACGGCCACGAGCGGAAGCGCGATTCCGTCGGCGCGCATCCGCTTCGCCGTGCGTGAAATGGCGGCAAGGCTGGCGGCGAAAGCGGGCGAGTCCGGTCTGTCGGCATAAAAGTACGGTGCGATGATTGCGCTGGCGCCGTGTTCGACCTGGAACTGAAGGGACCCGGCAACGATCGAATCCAAAACAAACGGATTCTCGAGCTCCTCGGACGCGTAGCCCGCGGATCGTCCGAATGCCACATGCGTCGCCCAGGGATCGTCAGCCGCCAAGATGCCCTGGAATAGGATCGTCATCGGGTCGATCAGGAGCGGCGTCCCGCTCTTGGCCGCCACGTCGGCGAGTTCCTTGCGCCGTGCCACATCCTGCGCGGCGAGCACGAGTCGCGAGATTGGTCGTCCCGAGCTCAAAGCCGTTGGTGCTACGAGGTCAGCGACCACCTTGTGATCATTGAACGACGGGCGAATCAGGAGTTCAGCGGCCATGGGCACCACATTTGTCGACATCATGCCGTGCTATTATAGCGGAAGTAATCTGGAAGTTTTGCATGAAGAGTATAGTGGTGATAAGGAGGAACTAGTGGCGCGAGGCAGTACAGCACGTCGGGCGAACGCAGACGATGAGCAGGTGCGTGCTGGCGCGAGTGAGCTGCTGTACTCGCGCGTCGTTGACGACGTTCGCGACGGCGGCTTGAGCGTGTCCGAGATGGCGCAGCTCATCGGCGTCGCCGAGCGCCAGGTGCGCAACTGGAGCGCTGGCGCTAACACGCCGAGCGGCCGTAACCGCGATCGCCTGTTGCAGCTCCACTACGTGTCGCAGCTATTGCGCGACGTCTACACGGCCGAGGGCGCCGAGATCTGGCTGCATGGACGCAAGCGCAGCCTGGACGGCCGGCGTCCGATTGATTTGCTCGCCGGCGGCGAATATGAAGAAGTACTCGCGGCGATCGAGCGCTTGCAATCGGGAGCGATGTGAAGCACAGCGAGCTCCTCGTCGCGATCTCGGACCTCGATCCGATCGACGCGCGGGGCAGCTTTCAGCGCCACTGCTCCTTGCGGTGGGACGGGCTCCGTCCGAGCGCCGCCGGCGGGCGCTGGGGCGAGCGCGGCGCCTTCGAAGTCCAAGATCGTGCTGACGAGCCCTGGCCCCCGATGAGAGCAGAGCGCGACCTCTTTTTCGTCGGAACAGCGATCTGCTGCGGAACAGGTGCCGCCTGGCGTGCCTCTCCCGAGCCGCTCGAAACGAGCGAAGCTCCCTCATCGGCTTTGGCGACGGTTATGCCCGGGCACGCATGTGGGCGCAGTACGCGGACAACCATGCCGGGGTCTGCCTCGCGTTTGATCAGGAACACCTGAGGGAGGCGGCGATAGCTGCTGCTTGTCGGCGCCGGTGGAAAACTCACCCCCCTCTGCCGGTTGGAGATGCAGCGCGTTCGTACACGCCCGCTGGCCCAGCAACGTAGCGCCACGACCATGTAGAGCATGGTCGTCATACTGTATTCGGAGGGCGATGCGAGGCGCGCGCTCCGGTCGTCCGGCGCGGGCGCGGCGTCCGCGCAGGGCGGCGTTGGCGACACGCCCCAGCTGATGTGGTGGACGTGGAGCAGGGCTCTCGAGATCGGTCGCGCGGTTGCCAGCGCGACCAACGGCCGCTGCCGCATCACGCGCCTGAAGCAGTCGTCGTGGGCGGTAATCGCGACCGATGAGGGGTCGCGCGTCTCGAGACGGACCGGGGGCTGGACATGGCCGATGGGGAGGTGTGAGCGCTTGACCCTTGGGATGGTTTCAAGCGGGTTGCGAGCAGCGAGTCTCAGTTTCACCGTTACCGCATGCAACGGAGGAAGCGATGACTGGATCGTTGATTCTGAACCTGGCCTTGTCCGTCGGCATTGTCGTCGTCATCGTCGGCATGTTCGTATCTGCGATCCTGGCCGATCGGCGGGGCGACATCGCGACCGGCCGGCGCACCGTCGTCCTGGCAATGCGCCGGCGGTTGGCCGGAGAGCAGGAGCTCCTCATCCTGCGTTGTCGGTGCGAGCAGGCTAGGCGGGGGCTCCAGCTGCGAGGGCCTGGACGTCGGCGGTGGTCAGTGGCTTGCCGCCGATGCCCCACTCGCCGCTGTTCACTTCTTCCACAACGACCCAGGTGACGCCTCGCATGTTCTCGCCTTCTATCGAGACCATGGCGTCGGTGAGGCGCTCGATGATCTGCTCTTTCTGCTCGGACGTGAACACGTCTTCGATGACTTTGACGTTGATGAGCGGCATTTGCGCTCCTCCTTTTCTGATCGTTGTTCTAACGATCGGTTGCGGATGAGAGGTCGTCGGCCAGGATCGTGTACCAGCAGCCGCTCGAACAGCGGACCTTGATCACTTCGACCGAGCCGTCGGTCGATCCGCAGGTCCAGCGATCCTCGATGTGGGCCGGGCTCGCGCATTGCGGGTCCGGGCAGAGAACCGCCTGCGCGTCTAGCAGGGTCAGGTCCTCGAGAAGTGGTGTGCTCATGTGGACTCCTTTGAACTTCGGGCGGACGCGAGGCTACGTCCGCGGGTGCCAGGTTCGCGTCCGGGGGGCACCTAATCCGAACCCCGGGGGCGGGGCGCTTGCATCAGGGGACTCGCGCGACCTAGGATGGGTCAGGAGACGTGTCAGCCATGCGCGCGATTGCCCCAGCGGAGTCAGGCTGCCTTCGGGTAAAGGGGTTCGAGATCTCCTATGAGGTGTTCGGCGCCGGCGACCGGCCGCCGGTTCTACTGCTCCCGACCTGGCAGATCGCGCCGAGCTTGATCTGGAAGATGCAGGTCCCCCATCTTGCGCGCTTCTTCCGGGTGATTACCTACGACCCGCCGGGGATCGGCGGCGGCGAGCGCACGGAGGATCCGGCCGCGTTCGAGCTTGACCGCGTGGTCGATTACGGGGTTGCTCTGCTGGACCACGTCGGCGTCGCGGCGGCCAGCGTCGTCGGGCTGTCGATGGGCGGCGCCCACGGGATATGGATGGCGGGGCGCTATCCGGAACGAGTCACGCGGCTGGTGGCGATCGCGACCGTCCCGCCGGAATGGGCGTTCGGGGAGGATCCGGCGTTTTGGGAGCGCCGTGATTCCTACGACGGGTGGGAGAAGAAGAACGCTCACTACTGGCGCGAGCACTACTTGGACTGGGTCACCTTCTTCATGGAGCAGGTATTCAGCGAACCGCATTGCACCAAGCCGATTGACGATGCGGTGGCGTGGGCGATGCAGACCACGCCGGACATCTTGATCAGCAGCGTGGTCAATCTCGCGCTGATGCCTAGCGTTCCGCTCGATCAAATCCTGCGGCGGATCGAATGTCCCGTGCTCCTGATCCACCCCCGCGACGACCGGATCGCCGACATCGCGACGAGCCGCGCCATCGCGGATGCCAGGCCCGACTGGGACATGATCGAGTTCGAGGCCGGCGGACACGGGGTGAACATCCGCAATGCGGTGCGGGTGAACCTCGAGATCTCGCGCTTTCTTAGCGCGCCCGCGCCAAAGCGCCGGACGCTCCGGCGCGCGATGGCGCGCCCGACGCCGCGGGCGCTGTTCATCTCCAGTCCGATCGGTCTCGGCCACGCTCAGCGCGACCTCTCAATCGCCCGGGAGCTCCGGCAGCTGGTCGGCGAACTCGAGATCGAGTGGCTGGCCCAGCATCCGGTGACGCGCGTGCTCGAGGACGCGGGTGAGACGATCCATCCGCTCAGCCGCGTGCTGGCCAGCGAGTCGGCGCACTGGGAGGCAGCGTCGGCGGAGCACGAGCTGCATGCGTTCCAGGCGTTAAGGGAGATGGACGAGATCTTCCTCGCCAACTTCATGGTCTTCCTCGACGTCGTCCGGGACGGCGCTTACGACCTGTGGGTGGGCGACGAGGCCTGGGAGGTGGACTATCAGCTGCACGAGAACCCCGAGCTGAAAACGGCGCCGTTCGTGTTCCTGACCGACTTCGTTGGCTACCTGCCGATCGACTCGCGCGAGGACTCACGCGAGAACTGCCTGACCAGCGACTACAACGCCGAGATGATCGAGCAGGTCACCCGGTACCCACGTGTGCGCGACCGCGCGCTCTACATCGGCGACCAGGACGACATCGTTCCCGACCGATTCGGCCCGAGCCTCCCGCTCATCCGCGACTGGATCTCCGAGCACTTCACCACCATCGGTTACATCAACGCCTTCGATGCCGGCGATTACGCCGACGTGCGCGCAGTCCGCGCACGGCTGGGATACGAACCAGATCGTCCGCTGCTTGTGTGCACCGTGGGCGGCACCGCGGTCGGCGAGCACCTTCTAGGTAAGGCGATCGCGGCGTGGCCCTTGATCCATGCCGAGCACCCTGATGCGCACTGCGTGGCGGTGGCCGGTCCTCGGCTTGACCCGGCCCGCCTCCCGCAGCACCCCGGCCTCGAGGTGCGCGGTTACGTGCCCGATCTCCACGAACATCTCGCGGTCGCGGACCTCGCGATCGTCCAGGGCGGGCTCGGCACAACGATGGAGCTGACCCTGACCCGCCGCCCATTCCTGTACTGCCCACTCATCAATCACTTCGAGCAGATCTACCACGTTGCCCATCGCCTCGAGACCCACGCCGCTGGACGACGTATCGACTACGCGCGGTGCAGCGCCGAGACCCTCGCGGAGCTCGCGCTCGAGACACTCGGCTCGGACACGGGGCACTATCGACCGCCCGGGCCTGGCGCGGCCGGGCGCGCCGCCTCATTGATCGCGGAGCTGCTCTGAGGGGCGGGCTCGTCGGGAACACCGGCAGGCGGTCGGATCCAGCTATTCGTTCAGCCCGGCAAGACCCAGGGCGGTTAACAAGAAGGCCAATCACGCCAGCCCGACCTTCGACATCGCGACCGCGGGTCGAACACCACGACGCCGTCTCCCCCCTCGGCGAACGTGATGTTCGAGAGGTCGGCCGTGCGCACCTGGTACAGGCCCGGCACCACCTCATACAGCCCGCCCTGCACCACCAGCTGCGACTGACGCCATAGACTCGGGTTGACTGTCGCGGGGGGCTTGGAGCCCTGCTCGATGAACGAGAACGCCGACAGATCCCACACCGGCCGCCCGTCGCTCGCTCGGATCACCCCACGATCTGGCAGGGGCGCGATCAGAGCGCCCCCCGCCTCCTCAAAATCGCGCTGATCCTCGAACGGCAGCGATGCTGCCGAGTGCGTCATTCGCGGCGCGCGTTGCTGCCGTCGCGTCCTTACGAGGATCCTGCGGTTCCGATGTCATTCGCAATCTCCCGGGCTCGCCAGCGGCTCGGTCGATGGCCTAATCGGCATCGTCTGCAGGGACAGCGTCTATCCCAGCTCCAAGATCGATCATGGCCAGGAACAAACACACCCACACGTCGCGCCGACGGTCGGCGAGACAACCTGCCTACACGTTTTGCTCGCGTGGCATACCAACTGCACACGGTCGCCGATGCCCAGATTCTTCGCAGCGGGGCTGGTGCTTCATCATCCGAATCGGGTGACCAGTTCGCACGGCGCTCAACCTTTCCAACCGGCGAGACGTAGTGGGGCTGCCGCAACTCTCTCATTCGCCGCACCTGGAGCGACCAACCGCGCTCTCGCAACGGACAAGACGCGGGAGAGCGCTCCCGCCTAGCGTGGCCATCCGAATCGGCCTAGCGTGCGGAAGCCGGGGCGATGCGGCTAAACCGACCAACCAGCCCGAGACTCGCTTTGAACCGGCGACGCGCATCTCGTCTGCATCGGGGAGCGCAAAGCAGGGCTAATAGCGGCTCGCTTGCGAGGTACGTCCGGTTAGGAAAGCGGCCCCGCGCGATCGCAATCGTGACGGTGGGATCGGCTCGACTCGCGTTGGCGACCCGAGCAGCGAACAGCTCGGCGTCTGAGAGGCATCGAGAGCTAGCCTTCGCACATGGCGCTCGGAGTGAAGCGAGAAGTACTAGCTGGGATGTTGCTTACATATGGCGAGGATGATCTGGCAGAGCGTGCCCTGTCACTGTCAGATGACGAGTTAGCTCGTATCGGGACGCTGGGCGGCTACTACGCGTTCTCTGAAGACGCATTGGCGCTTGGAGGCAGCATGGGCGGCGCCAGAGCGTTGTCGCTGGCCACGATCGACGTGCTCGAGGGCACCGGCCGTGACCTGCGCCGTCATCACAGCGAGCAGGAGGTATCGTGGGGATGGTCAGAGAAGCCGAACGCTAATGACCGAGCCCGAGACCGAGAGCTTCGACGTCATGCCGTGGAGCGTCAGATACCTGCTGACGAGAGCAAGCGAGTCCTAGACATTCTTGATCCTCCGGCGTGGGATCCTGCACCGCCGGACGCAACGTTTCTGATCAAGCGGTGTCATGAGTTGCGGACCAAGCCACTGAGAGATTTCACGGTCGAAGACCTACGCATAATGATCGGGCAGCAGATCGCTCTAGATCATCTCGTTTGGCTCGCGCTCGACCGACTGCGATCGGACCCGCTGGTGGAAGGCGATTGCTACCCGGGAGATCTGTTGGCCAGCGTGCTTCGCGTGGACGCTGCTTTCTGGGAACCGTCCCTAGATCTAGAGGTCGAGGCGCGCAAACTGGCTGAGAGCGTCCGCGACCGACTGGGCCTAGAGCCAGGATTACGCGAGCTCATCGAGACATTCATCCAAGACCATCCAGCTCGATCTGCCGCTCGCTTTAGCGACTAGATCGTCAGCGTCCCTCGAGATACCCGTGGGCACACGAAACACCTATGGGCAGGTCGTGACGTGCTTTCTCGCTAGCGCCCTCGTATTCGTCGGTCCTGCCGCTCTCACCCTCGGGATCCCGATACGAGCTTGCTCGAAGGGACGACGCCGAACTGGCTCCTCAGACGGACGAAGAGCACTGCTGTCGCGACGTGCGCGGAGACGGCTGGAATCCCTCCCACCGGAGCGGGACGCTGCACGTTGGGCATGACCCTAGAGTCGTCCGCCGCCTGGCGCGTTTCGTCGGGGGCGACCGGGCGATATGGTGCCCGCGCCGCCGGGCCTATCGGCGGTGCCCACCGAGCTCGATCAATCAGGGGGACCAAATGCCGGGCATGTACTCCGAGGCGCAAGTCACCGCCTATATCCAGCAGTTCCGCGAGCGGTTCAAGGCGATCGAGACACAACTCGCGCTGATCTCAGAGAAGCTTGATCTGCCGTACGAGAACCCAAACGACGCGGAGGTGCCCGCGGAGGTCCGCGAGCTCGCTCGGGCGGGCAAGCGGCTCGATGCCGTGAAGCAGTGCAGGATCCTTACCGGCGCGAGCCTCGACGTCGCCCAGGACGTCGTCTCGAAGCTCTAGACGCCAGCGGCGGTGGTGTGACCTGTCGCGAGTAAGAAGCGTAAGGCGTGAGATCAGGACGTAGCCACGCGACTCCCCACACCCCACGCTCGCCAGGAGCACCTCCCTGCCGGCCGCCCTTGTGGCGAGGCGTCCTCACCACATGCGACCCTCGGTCGCGGCGTACACAAACGGCGGCGCAACCCGGGGGCCCCGGAGCTCGCGAGTAGTCAGGCTCAAACCGCGGCCGCACCGTAAGCGTTTCACGCCTGGTAAGTCCCGAATCGGAGTCTGACTCCAATTTCTTCCGGGGGGAACACAGCTAAAGCTCTGACCGGACCAGGAGCGGCCGGCGTCTAGGGTTGGCTCCACCAACGGAGGGTCCGCGAGCTTCTCGACCACCGGACCGACGCACCGAAGCGGTGCGGTCATCCGAGCATTCTCGATGGCGAAGGGTCACTCCCGACGAGGACCGCCTCAGCCGAGTGAGGTGGTCGCCGCCCGGAGTTCGTCGAGGGCGGCCGAGGTGTAGTACGCGAGCGGGTTCGCGCTGTCGCGGTCGCCGTCTGACCATTCGGCGTAACCCCGCTTGAACGCGAGGACACCCAGCTCGCCTGCAAGCTGCGCCGTCGGGTTGGGGACGCCGCGGGCGATTAGGGCGGTTGTGATGGCGGCAGCGAGGCCAACGCTCTTGAGGGCATCTCGTTCTTGGAGCTCGGTGCTGGCGGCGACCGCCGCCTTCATACGAGGGCCGAGGTCGCGGTTCATCGGGCCCATCGCACTCGACACTCGCTCGAGCCCGGCGGCAACTGCTTCGAGCGGGCTGGCGCCGGCGGGCGCCTCGGCGATCCCCTCGGCGAGCAGCCGGCTTAGCGTCTGCTGTCCGGCCACCAGGATCTCGCGCTTGTCGGGGAAGTACCGGAAGAAGGTGCTTTTCGTGACCCCGGCGCGCTCGGCGATCTCGGTCACGGTCGTCGCGTCGTAGCCCTGTTCGGTGAACAGGTCGACGGCAGCCACAACGAGTCGTTCGCGCGCCCCTGGTTCCCAACGAGCCATGACACGAATAGTAGTGATGGGACAGTTGTCTCATCGTGTTGATAAGGTGATGAGACAAGAGTCCCATCATTTCGGGAGAGTCCAATGCAAGTCTTCATTACCGGTGCCACAGGCCTGATCGGCTCACCCGTCGTCGCCGAGCTCCTGCGCAACGACCACACGGTCCTCGCGCTCGCTCGCTCCGACACCTCCGCGCAGACGCTCAAGACGGCCGGCGCCGAACCCGTTCGCGGAGAGCTGGCCGACTTGAACTCGCTCCGGGCGGCCGCCGCGCGGGCCGACGGGGTGATCCACCTCGCCTTCGCCCACGACTTCAGCAGTCCGGATGCTCTCGCCCGAGCGGTCGCTGAGGAGAGCGCGGCCCTCGCGACCCTCGGCGAGGAGCTCGTCGCCAGCGACCGCCCCCTCGTCACCGTCTCGGGTACGCCTCCGGTGCCAGGTCGCGTCTCCACCGAGACTGACCCGTTGCCGACCGACGGACCGGTCGGCGGCCGCGCCCGCTCTGTCATCGCAGTCCTGGAGCTCGCCTCGCGCGGAGTCCGCAGCAGCGCAGTACGCATGCCACGCACCGTCCACAACGAGGGCAACGGCGGCTTCGCCGGCATGTTGACCGAGATCGCGCGCCGAACCGGGGTGTCCGGCTACCCAGACGACGGCACCCAACGCTGGCCGGCGGTGCACGCGCTCGATGCCGCAGTCCTCTTCCGGCTTGCCCTGGAGAAGGGAGAAGCAGGGACGTCCTGGCACGCCGTGGCCGACGAGGGCGACGCGGTACGTGACATCGCCGCGGTCATCGGCCGGCGGCTCGGACTGCCCGTCGAGACGGTGCCACATGAGACCTACGGCCCCCTCGGACCCATTTTCGCCACCGACCAGCCTTCCTCCAGTACCTACACGCGCCAGGAACTCGGCTGGGAACCCACTGAACCGAGCCTGCTGGATGACCTGGAGAACATCCAGCCATGACGAACGCAAACCAACTCCCACGCCCCGTGGAGGTCCAGTCATGAGTCGAGCAGTGATCTATGAGCAGTTCGGCGGCCCCGAAGTCCTCGAACTGCGCGACGTCCCAGAGCCGCACGCCGGGCCTGGTGAGATCCGGATACGAGTCGCGGCGGTCGGCTTGAACCCGATGGACCCGGCCTTCGCCGCGATGCCGGAACTCGCGGCGCGTTTCAGCATCACGCTTCCGTCTGGGTTCGGCTACGACTTCGCCGGGTCAGTGGACGAGGTTGGAGATGGGGCCGATGGATTCGCCGTGGGCGACCGCGTCTACGGCGGCGCGATGGAGCGATCCGCGGCGGACTTCGTGGTGATGAAGATCCCCGTTGCAGCGTCCGAGGTGCTGTTCCACACCCCCGGGGATCTCAGCGATGAGGTCGCGAGCACCCTGGGTGTCGCCGGCGCCACCGCGGCGGTCGCGCTGGCAGCGCTCAACCCCGGGCCGCAGGACACGGTCCTGGTCGGCGGCGCGGCCGGCGGCGTCGGTGTTTTCGTCGTCCAACTGGCTCGCCTTGCCGGCGCGAGCGTGATCGGGACGGCGTCGGAGGGCACCTTTCCGTTCCTGCGGGATCTCGGCGCCGAGCCGGTCGCCTACGGCGCCGGCCTCGAGGACCGCGTACGCGCATCCGCTCCCGGCGGCATCACCGCGGCGATTGACCTGTTCGGCACAGAGACGATCGAAACCGCACTGAGCCTCGGCCTCCCACCCGACCGCATCGTCGCCATCGCCGCCGGCCCCAACCCTCCAGGCGGCGCGCGTGCAGTCTCCGGCGGCCAGGCCCAACCCGACGCGGTGCCTCGGATCGCTGCTGCAATAGCCGCCCAGGAGGTAACGGTGCCAATCGCGGCGAGGTTCCCTATCGAGCAGATCCGTGAAGCAGCAGCGCTACAGGCCAACCGCCACGTTCACGGCAAGATCGTGGTCACGCTCTAGTTGGACGCCCACACGCCGCCTGGCTATGGCTATGCCACTCAGTGGAAGGCTTAGCTTCATCGGTGGCGTCCGGCAGGTGAGGTTGGGTTCTCGGGCGGCGGCGGGCTGACTCTCTATGCCACTGTCGACCCCTGGGGGTCTGACCGGCTTTCGCTGTGTCGCCCGTCGCCGACCGAGGACCGCCGGCGTGACTTGATAAGGAGCGTGGCCGCGCCCCGACTGAGTAGTTTCCGCCTGACAAGGCTTCCTCCAACCTGTCGAGGTCTCCAGTTATCTCCTACCCGTGAGACCGAGGCTCATCCCCGCTGCTCCGTAGGTGGAAGTGAGAGGTCGACCGTCGAAGGCTGGCGGCGCAGGCGCTGCGCTTAGGGACGTTCTGCGCGTATTCCCAACCGGGAACCCAACCGCGTCTACACGGCGGGCCAGGTACCGGGGCGTCTGCGGGTCGTCATGGTGATCGCTGCTCAGGGCTCGCGTGCGCTGGACCGTGCGCGTTGACGCGTCCTTCGTCTGGATGGACGTTTCGGTTCTGATTCCTGACTCCCGTCGTCGTCTGCATTAGCCTCTTCGTGCTCGGCGTCGTCCTCGTCCGGATCGGCGTCAGGATCCCAGTCCGAGTCGGGCAAGTCCTCGATTACTTCCTCGTCGTCGGCCGGGAGATTCTCGTCTCCGTAGACCTCGGGCTCGGGTTCGTATTCCTCGAGGTCCGCGGCGTCGTCTGGCTCTCGGTCTCCCAGCCATGTGGAGTCGGCGATCCGCTCCTGCACGCGCCCGAGCACGTCTCGTCCCTTGTGGCTGACGACCAGCCGCCCGGCAGTCGCGAGGCCAGCGCCCAGGAGCATCGCTCGGCCCGTCGAAAGCCGGCGCTTTTTTGGTTTGAGGGAGGGCCGAGCGGGCTGCGCCGACTGTTCGACGGCCGCCTTGGCGGCGGCCTCAAGAATGCGTTGTAGATCAATCGGCACGTTCGCCTCTCATTCGCCTCGAGCTGTGCGACGACCGGCGGCCACTCCTCGACCGCCGGTCCCACCGTCCCGAAGACACGTCCCCCCCATGCGCGCCCCGAGTGCCATTCCACCCTTGGGCGCTTGACAAACGGACGCCTTATCAGCGACGGCTTATTAGTAGTAGTGCGCTCGGCCGCCGACCGCTCGTCCCGTCCTGCCGAGCAGCGCGAAAACCAGGCCTATCACCACCAGGACGACGCCGATCGTCCACAGGATCGCGATGCTGGTCAGAAAGCCGATGATTAGGAGTATCACTCCAAGTGTTATCACTGACCCTCCAGGTTTTGAGTTACGAGCGGAGGAATACCCCGCGATGCGGGGTTTGAAGCCTCCCGAGGTCGTTATTCCTTTCGCGGTGAGCGCCTGTCGCGGGACGGGTGATCGGTTCGCTGTGGTCTCGGGATCGGTTTAGCCTGAGGCGACGGCTGCGGCAGGCGACGAGAACCTTGGTCGACTCCGCTGACGTCCGAATCAGAATGAACAGAACGCCGCGGGGATCGGGTGCGTCACCTTTGGGTGACGAAGCCGAGGGCGGGTGGAGGAGGCCACAAGTTAGTTGTCGAATAGCGTTAACGATGCGGCAGGCAGTGGTGACAGCGATCGCGGCGCAGAAGGGTGGAACGGGTAAGACTGCCCTCGCCGGAAGCCTAGCCGCGCAGTGGGGTTACGCCGGGTATAGGACCTTACTGATTGATCTCGACCAGCAGGCCAATCTGACGTATACCTTCGGTGTCGATCCGGGTCACTTGGACGCAACGGTCGTTGACGTGCTGGCGCCGCGGAATGAGGTGCCGGCGGGTGACGCGGTTGTGCACGATGTGCAAGGCGTGCCTGGACTAGATTTGTTGCCGTGTGACGAGCGTGCGGAGCTCTGGATACCCAGCTGCGGTCAGAGACGATGGGGGTATTCAAGCTGAAGGACGCGCTCGAGCCATTGTTCGCGCAGTACGACCGGGTGCTGATGGACTGCCCGCCAAATGTGGGAGAGCTGACGGTCTCGGCATTGCTTGTGGCGAACGAGATCGTGTGTCCCGTGAAGATGGGAGACAGCAACGCGCTTCGTGGTATCAGTCGCCTCACGCAGACAGTCGAAAAGCTGAACCGCAGAGGTGCGCAGGTGGGGTTCAAGAGCCTGGTGAGGGTTGAGTGTGACCCCGTTCAGTTGAGCTATCGGCTGAATCGTGATGCTCTCAGACGGCTTGCCCGTCGGCTCAAACTCCCAGTGGCGCGGACCGAGCTACGGGCACGAGCGGCGTGGCGGACCGCGATCACTCAAGATGTCCCGTTGATCCTGCTTGATGAGCGTGGCCGCGGAACGCGCGAGGCGCAGGCGGATGTGCATCGGCTGGCGCGAGAGCTTTGACCCCGGGTGGGCTTTCCGACGCCCACGGAGATCAAGGTGCGCAGAAAGGCTAGCTCGGGACTGACGAGGAGGGCAGCGTAATGCCGCTTCGGCCTGTGTCCGAACTGGGGTTGGTTGACATCACCGATCTCCCAGCAAGAGACGGGGATCAGGCCGCGAGTCCTCGCCATTCGGCACGCACTCGCAGGAGCCCGTCGCCACGATCCCGAAGCGCTACGAGCAGCGCCAACCGAACATCGACGAGAAGCGGTCGTTCGGAGAACGCTCGCGCGTCGAGGAGAAGCAGAGCGGACGCTAACGGTCGAGGATCGAAGAATCCCGTCCGCGGACCTGAGCCGGCCACCCCGGCGAAGCGTCCTGGCGGCGGCACGCCTAAACGCGTTCCAGCTTCTCAGAGCAGAGCCGAAAGGACGCGCACGCGCGCCAGCAAAGCGCCGGCGCCAGCCGTGGACTCCGCTGACAAATCGCGCCGTGCAAGGCCAACCTCGGCGAAGCCGGGCGGTACGTCCGAGCGCAGGGGCACGAAGCGACCTAGGAGTGCCCCGTCAGCCCGCAGCGGGCAGAGTAGGGTCGCCGGCGCCACACGCCCGAGCACGAAGGCAGGGCGGCCGAGTGCGGGCGCAGACGCGACCCGTCGCACTCCGAAGCGGTCACGAGACACTCAGACAGCTGGCGCAACGAAGTCGCTGTCAGCACCAAGAATCGGCATCGCTGTCCTGTTGACCGCTGGCCTGGTAGCCGGTGGCCTCGTGTTTGCGCGCGCCGCACTCCAGCGCTGACAGTGCCGCGTGCAGGACGGCCATATATGGCCGGCAGCGGGTACCTCGGAATTCGGCCGTGTGGGGCCGGCGGTATGCGCGCTTTCCGCGCAAAGCCGGCGGTGCTGCAGCAGGGATGACGTGTTTCGTGCCGAGGTGAGAGCGGAGTCGGACGACGTCTCTGCGATGGCGCGAGTCGTTGGGGGCTGAGACGATTGTGCGCGTGTCCTTCGATGCCGGCCGCACCGACGAGTTCATCGTGGCCGCGTGTGTGCCGCGAGACGATCATGCGTCTGGGACGCTCGAGGCCGCCGACGCGATCCGCCGGGCGCATCCGCGCGTTGCGGCCGATGACATCTACGGGGCGGCGGTCCTTGGTGATCATGCGGAGGTTGAGCGGCTGCCCTCGGTCGGGTTCGTGCGCGCAGCGCGAGCGCTGCTGGACGCCGGAGCCGATCCAACGCTGAGGGCGCCGGCGCGCAAGGATCGCAGCGCAGTGGCGGTCGCGGCCCGCTCCGGTCGAGCCGACGCGCTCGAGCTGTTCGCATCTCGCGGGTTTGCTGCCAGGCTGGACCGCGACGACGCGTTCTTCGCCGCGCTGGCGTGCGGCGACAAGTCCGGAACGCTTCGGTTCGTGACCACCGAGCCGCGGATCGCTGAGCGGTTAGAAGCCTCCCAGCCACGAATCGTCGCGACGCTCGCGGGTGCCGGCAACACAGCCGCCCTCGAGCTCGCGCTTGACCTCGGCTTCCCGATGTCTGCCGATGCGCTTGCCGTCGCTGTATGGCACGAGCGCACAGAAGCAGTGCGCCTGCTCCTCGATCGCGGCGCGCCCGTCTCCGCCACCGAATTCTCGCTCGCCAGGCGCGCTCTCACCGAGATGTCGGAGTGGACGCCGCATCACCCACGCGACATTCTCGATGCGCTTCAAGCGCGCGCAAGCGAGCCATGACGACCTTCGACCCACTCACCATCCCCACTGTCGAGGACGGCTCAGGAACCGGCTCGCCGTGCTCCCGCAGGCTCTCGATATGGACGTCGATGGCCTCTCGGATCAGGCTGTTCAACCTCGGCGCGCGTGTCGCCGGCCGCGACGCATCCGGAAAGGTCGGGCACCCCATGGACGAAGCGCTCCAGGAACCGCTCGTTGCGGTACTACTTCGAACTCACGGCACGTCGTGTTCGATCTCGACCGCCGTTCGCTGCTGCTCGGCGCTTTCCCGATCGAGTTGCGCCTCGAGGCGATCTATCCGTGCCCGGATTCGATCGACCGTTGCGCGTGTCCGCTTGAGCTCCGCACGGCGTCGCCGCGGTGCGTCGCCAGGCCTGGGCGGTCGCGGTTGCGCGAGTTGCCAGTCACGAACATCGGCCATCCGGTCGCGTTCGTCCGCGATCTGCTCGCGCTCGCCGGCGATCACGTCACGCTGCTCGGCTACCCGGTCGCGTTCATCTGCTCGACGCGTTCGTTGTTCAAGCTGAGCCCGCAAGCGCTCGAGGCTGGCGACGTCGGGAGCTACTGCTTTAGGTCCTCGTTTGCCTTCGGTCATGCCTCAGACGTGGGCCTCTGCTCCCGGCCTTACCTTCCGTCCTGAGGGGCTCGACCCCCGCCCGGGACTGCTCGAGCATGTCATCCGCGTGCCGGAGCGTCTCGTCGCGCCCCCTCGGAGACCCCTGACGCCAGAGCCGCATCGTCGTAGCGCAACGCCTCAAGCTCGTCGGCGGCGCAGTTCTTCCAATCTGGCAATCTCTGAATGCGCGCGGTCAGCACCGTCACGCGCCCGGCTGGCGGCTCGACGCTCGTGGGCGGCACGATCATGCTGTCCCAGCTTCTCGCACTGCTGCGCGTGCCTCTCGGCCAGACCCGCGCTCCGCTCGAGCACCTCGGCCGTCTGCATGAAGACCTGGAACACGCGTTCTGGGTCCGGCTTTGAGCTGGTCTCAGACCCCGGTTTCATCCTCAGCACGCATCATCGCACTTCGAGCCTGTGTGGCGAGACTCGCCTGGCGATGATTGGGCAGATAGGGCGCGAGCGATTGCTCGTCGAGCGCAACCCGCTGCCGGCAGCGAGCCACCGCGGACGGGCGATGTCGAATTTGACACGAACCGCACAAGATGGTTTAGGATCGCTCCGGAATCGATTGCGCAACCGATTGCGGCGATGAAGAAAGCCAAGCTCAACGACGTGGCGCGCCGAGCCGGGGTGTCTCGCTCAACCGCCTCGCGAGCGCTGAACGGGATCGGGGAATTGTCCGACGAGACCCGCGATGCGGTCACGCGGGCGGCGCAGGACCTTCACTACCGCCCGTCGCCTTTGGCCCGCACACTGCGCACCCGTCGATCCAGGACCGTCGGGCTGGTCGTTCCGACGGTGGCGCACAGCTTCTACGCAGCCGTGACCAACGGGGCGCAACGGACGCTCGAAGAGCACGGCTACCGGCTGATCCTCATCGACTCTGGCGAGGACCCCAAGACCCTGACCGCCGCGATGCAGACGCTGCTCGATCACGAGGTCGACGGCATCCTGATGTCGACGGCCCCGGTCGGCGCCGAGCAGTTCAATGTTCTGCTCGACGGAACGCCGTGCGTGTTCATCGATGAGCTGGCGCCAGGAGCGGGCGTGGGCAACGTGGTGCTGGAGAACGCGCGCGGCATGGGGCTGCTCGTCGACCACATCGCCGGCCACGGTCACGACCGGATTGGGTATCTCGGCGGTCCGACCGACCGAACCAGCGGTTCAGAACGTCTCCGTGGCTTCCTGGAGGCCATGAGCCGCAACAAGCTTGACGTCCTCCCCGAGCTGGTCGCCGAATGCGAGTGGACGATCGCGAGCGGCTTTGCACACGCCGAGGCGCTCCTCGCCGACGGGCGCCGGCCCAGCGCCCTGATCACCGCCAGCGGCGAGCTTGCGCTGGGCGCGCTCGTGGCCGCGAGACGGACGGACCTGTCCATACCAAGAGACCTCGCGCTTGCCTCCTTCGACGACCTCTATTTCGCGCCGTTGCTCGAGCCGTCGCTGACAGCGATCGCGTATGACACTCCGTCAGTCGGCCAGGCCGGCGCCCGGCTTCTGCTCGCGGCGATCCTCGGCGAGCCCGCGCCCCAGAGCGAGCTGCGGATAGACGTCGAGCTGGTCAGGCGCCGATCGTGCGGTTGCGAGCGCGATCCGGACGCGGCGATGATTGAGGTGCTCGCATGAGCACGTCAGCCGAGCAGCACGGGCCCACGGTGGTAACCGCCCAAGCGATGAGCGCTGACAACGAGACGATGGATCCTTCGCCGGCAATCACTTTTCGTGGGGTGTCCAAAAAGTATGGCGCGCACACGGCAGTCGAGTCACTCGACCTTCAGATCAACGAGGGGGAGTTCTTCTGCCTTCTCGGCCCCTCCGGCTGCGGCAAGACCACAACTTTGAACCTTATCGGCGGCTTCGCCGAAGCATCCACGGGTGAGATCCGCATCCGCGGCGAGCTGGTCAACAAGACCCCTCCCCACCGGAGAAAGGTCAACACCGTCTTCCAGTCATATGCCCTGTTCCCCCACCTGAACGTCAGTGACAACGTCGCATTCGGTCTGCGTATGGCCAAAGTGCCGCGCGACGAGGCTGACTCACGCGTGCTGGAGGCGCTGCAGCTGGTGGCGCTCGAGGCGTACACCGACCGGTATCCGTCTCAGCTGTCGGGGGGACAGCAGCAGCGCGTCGCCGTAGCTCGCGCCCTGGTCAACCGTCCGGCGGTCTTGCTTCTCGACGAGCCGCTGGGGTCATTGGACCTCAAGCTTCGCAAACGGCTACAGGTCGAGCTCGCGCAGATTCAGCGTGAGATTGGGACGACTTTCGTTTTCGTCACCCACGATCAGGGCGAAGCGATGGCCATGGCGGATCGCATTGCGGTCATGAACGAGGGGCGCGTCGAGCAGATAGGGACAGCGAGCGAGATATACAGACATCCGGCGTCGCGATTTGTTGCCGATTTCATCGGCGAGTCGAACTTCATTCCGGTCGAGTGGCGGGCCGGTGCGGTCGTGACGTCACGGAACAAGATCCCACTGGCGTCGCCACACACAACACATTCGGGAAGCGGAAGCCTGATGGTCCGTCCGGAATCGGTCCATCTGGCTCCAGGTTCCCCTAGCGATCCAGGTCTCGTGGGCAAGGTGGTCAAGGTGTCGTTTCTCGGAAGCTTCACCCGAGCCAGCGTGGCCTGCCCGGCTGTCGATGATCCGATCATGGTCGACATGCCGACCGAACTAACCGAGCAGGTACGAGAGGGCGCACTAGTCCAGCTCCGCTGGGAGGCCGAAGCTGCGGTGTTATTTCAGGGCGCAGTGAACGAAGAGGCGAGGAGCAAAGATGACTAACAACAGCATGATTACCAGACGCGACGCTCTTCGAGCCGGGGCGCTCGGCCTGGGAGCACTCTCGCTCGCAGCGTGCGGGAGCACCAGCTCTTCCAGCTCGAGTGGGACCGCCGCCGCGAACACCGTCGCGAAGACCACGACTCCTGTAACGCTGAACATGCTTACGTGGAACGACCACTACGATCCGCAAAACCAGCTCCCTGCAATCAAGAAGGAGACTGGTATCACCGTCGACGTCACGCTCGGTTCCGACGACGCCGGGATGTTCGTCAAGTCCAAGCAGAGCGGTCAGTTCGACATCGTCTCGGCGGATGCGCTGTGGGTTCCCTACTACTTCCAGCAGGGACTGACGGAGCCGTTCGACATCGATGCGATCCCCGTGTCTCAGCAGCTGTACTCCGTCTCGCGCGATTTTCCAATCTGGCAGAACAGCGCGGGCTATCTAGGTTATCCGCGTGCGTGGTCGGCGCTTCGCATCTATTACAACCCGAAGTTCGTCTCGCCGGCGCCGACGTCCTGGGAAGTGCTTCTCGATCCGAAGTATCACGGCAAGTTCGTTCGCGAGAACCAGCCGACCGACATTGTCGCCGAGGCGGGTCTGGCGACGGGCGCCAAGGACCCCTACAACATGACGCCGGCCGAGCTCAGCCGCGCGACCGAGTTTCTCAAGGCTGCCAAGCCGGCGTTCCTCACGCTCGTCTCGCAGAACACTGGTGTGGTCCAGGCGCTCACCAACGAGTCGGCATGGTTTACGTCCGAGAATCTCGGCACCGACTTCCGAGTCAAGCAGGCAGGTGGCCCGCTAATCAAAGCCGCCGTGCCCAAGGAAGGCGTCGTCGGATGGCTGGACGCCGAGATGAAGATGAAGACAGCCAACGCCGACCGCTTCAGCCAGTTCATCAACGCTTGGGGTCAAGCGGGGTTCATCCCGCCGCTGTTCAAGGAGTTCAGGGAGGCGTGGTTCAACGAGAAGGCGTACAAGATGCTGGTGAACCAGGGTCAAGGGGAGTTCGCCGACGCACTGCTGTACAACGAGCCCGAGCAGGCACTGAAGGCGCACTTGAAGGGCCCGCAGAAGGACCCCAACGCTTATGTCACCGCGTTCAATTCGGTGTTCGGTGCCTAGCCTGCTGCGCCACGACCCGGCCTGACCCTATGCGCCTCGCAGCGAATCGAAGGACGGCCGTCCCATGAGCTCCTCGACGACACCGATCACGAGCGACTCGACGACGGCCGTCCCCGCCACGCCCCGCCGTAGGCTGAGCCTGCGTCGGGGTGTGCTGGCGCTGTCGCAGTACACGGGCTTCGCCCCCGCGATGGTCCTCTTCGGCCTGTTCTTTGCCGCTCCCATGGCGCTGATCGTCGCGTACAGCTTCTGGACGCAGGACGGCTACGAGGTGGTGGCGCATTGGACGTTCGCGAATTACCGGGAAGTCTTCAGCACCCCGGTCTACGTGAATACGTTCCTGGTAACCCTGTGGATGACGGCCGCAGCCACTGCGCTGACTCTCGCAGTCGCATTCCCGTTCTCATACTGGCTGGCGCGATACGTCAGCCGCCGCTGGCGGCGACCCCTCCTATTCCTCGTGATCCTCCCGTTTTGGGTCAGCTACCTCCTCCGCGTCACGGCATGGACGATCATCCTCGGCAACAACGGCGCGCTTTCGCGGCTGCTGGGAGTCGTCGGGCTTAGCACCCCCTCGTGGCTCCTGTACGACCGGCCGGCGGTCATATTCGTGCTCGTGTACCTCTATTTCCCCTTCGCTGCCTTGACGCTGTTCGCCGCGCTGGAGAGGTTCGACTGGCGACAACTGAATGCGGCCATGGATCTCGGGGCAACTCAGATCCAAGCCGTTCGCCGCGTGATGCTGCCTCAAATCAAGCCGGGCATTACCACGGCTGTCATTTTTGTCTTCATCCCGATCCTCGGCGAATATCTCACGCCGGAGTTAGTCGGGGGGACGCGAGGCGTGATGATCGGGAACCTCGTGGACAACTTTTTTCAGGAAGCTCAGTACGCCATTGGGGCGGCAATCGCGATCCTGATTGCGGCGGTCGTGATTATCCTGCTCGTGATCTTCCGCCGCTCGCTGGAGGTCGGTGAGATGTATGGCCGCTGACGCTGGAGCACTTGACGTCGTCGCGCGCCGCGGTCGACTCGTGCGACGCGCCCTCGGCGGCTGGGCTTGCCTGATCTACATATTCCTGTTCAGCCCGATCGTCCTGCTCATACTCCTGAGCTTTAACAAGAACCGGTACGGGTCGTTTCCGATCACCGGCTGGACGTTCCACTGGTATTCGAGCATCGCGGACAGCCCAGACCTGCAATCTGCGATCAAGACCTCGATACGAGTGGCTCTAGAGGTCACGCTGATCAGCACCGTGGTCGGAACAGCTGCCGCATTCTCACTCGTGCGGAGCCGCCTGCGCTTCCGGTCCGGCTTCCGGATCGTGTTCACGTTGCCGATCATGATCCCGGGCGTGCTGATCGGCGTCAGCCTCCTTTCGTTCTTGCGTCAAGGATTGGGCGTGCCGTTGTCTACGGGGACGGTTGTGATCGGCCAGTCCGTTTACACAACACCGTTCGTCCTGCTGATTGTGGCCGCCCGCCTAGAGGGCTTCGATCGGTCGCTCGAGTTGGCGGCAAGCGATCTTGGTGCGAACGCGGTGCGCCGATTCCGCTATGTGATCTTGCCCCTCATTAGCTCAGCGGTTTTCGCCGGGGCGCTGTTCGTGTTCACGCTCTCGTTGGATGAATTCGTAATCACTTACTTCATCATCGGCGCGCAGGTGACGCTTCCGATCTACATCTATACCCAGATCAAGTTTGGCATCACCCCCGCGATCAATGCCGTCGCGACGCTGCTGATCGTGACCTCCCTCGGGATAACCGCCCTCGGGTTGGTCGTCCCGCGTTTGGTCCGGGTGCCGGTCCGCCGCGTGCGGAGCAGGCGTGCCCAGAAGATCCGCGGGACCCCGGCTGCGCGGAGCCCCGCGTGAGAGCCGGCCGAGCAGTGATCGCCAGTCGTTTCAGAACGAGCGCAAGGGGGTCGTAAACGTGGGACAACGCCTTAGAGTCGGCGTCGTAGGGTGCGGGGTGATCGCACAGGTGATGCACCTTCCCCATCTGCGAGAGCTCGACGATGAGTATGAACTGGCCGCAGTCTGTGATATCTCCACGACCGTAGCCGAAGCGTGTAAGCGTGAGTTCGGCGCCGGCCGCGCGGTGAGCGAGTGGCAGGAGCTGCTGGATATGCGTCTGGACGCCGTGCTCGTATTGACGTCCGGTAGCCATGCGCCGATCGCGATCGGCGCCGCCGAGTCCGGCGCTCACGTCTTCGTGGAGAAGCCGATGTGTCTGAGCCGTGCTGAGGGCGGGGCCATGATCGATGCTGCCAAGCGCGCGGGCGTGCATCTGATGGTGGGGACGATGAAGCGCTACGACCCCGCGTACGAGCGCCTGCTCGAGCTGCTCCCCGAGGTCGACGATCTGCGGCTTGTGCGCGTAACAACGCTTGAGTCGCCGTTCGAACCCTACGTGCGCCACTACCCGCTGGTAGCGCCGAATGGCGTTCCTCCCTCGGTGCTCGAGGCGCTCCGGGAGGATGACGAGAGGCGGCTCCAGGACGCGCTGCCGGGAGCGGACGAGGAAACTCGCTATTGCTATCGATGGATGCTGCTTGACAATCTCGTCCATGAGTTCAATGCGTTACGCGGCGCGCTCGGTGAGCCTGACCGCGTGGCCTTCGCCGAACTCTCTCGCCGTGTCGTGTCTATAAACATGACATTTGGGGGCGTGGAGTGTCATCTGTCGTGGGTCGATCTTCCCGGGATCGCGCGTTACCGGCAGGAGTTCATGTTCCTAGCCCCGGACGAGCGTTTGACGCTGACGCTGCCCTCACCCTACCTACGCAACATGCCAAGCGAGCTGACGATCGAGGGAGGTAATCCCGGTGGGCCCCATTCTTGGTCGCGGGTGGAGGTCGTGTCGTACGAGGAAGCTTTCAAGCGCGAGCTGGTCGAGTTTTACGCGGCGATCCGTGAGGAGCGCGCGCCGCGCACCGACGGAATCGACGGACTCCACGACGTCACCCTCTGCCACTCGATCGCTCAGGTTCACATGTGCGGTGAGGCCATGGCCGCTCCGAGCCAGCTCGCGAGTGCGGTGCAGATATGACCGACGAGGAGATGACGGTAGCCAACGCCCCGTGCAGCTACGGCGCGTTTGAGATCACGGTCGGAGTAGACCCGAACGTACCTCCCGCGTTGAGGCTGCTGGACGAGGTATCCGAGGCCGGGTACAGGGGAATCGACCTTGGTCCGCTCGGTTATCTAGGGAGCGCCGACGAGCTGCCGGCGCGTCTACGCGATCGTGGGCTGGCGCTCGCGGGCGGCTACTTCCAGATCGAGTTCGACGATCCGACGCGGCTGCCCGACGAGCTGGTGGCGCTCGATCGGCTGCTTGACGTGTTCGACGCCGCAGCCAACGGAGGACCGCCCGCGCGGCCGACGCTGGCCGACGCCGGATCGGAGAGCCGACTCGCCCAACCCGGCCGCGCCCAATCCGACCACAGCTTGGGGTGGGACGACGCGGGCTGGGCCCGGTTCGCCGACTCCATGGCGCGGGTGGTGGAGCGCTGTCGGGGCAGGGGATATGAGCCAACGTTCCACCCGCACACCGCGACGTACATCGAGGCGCCCTGGGAGATCGAACGACTGCTTTCCGTCACCGACGTCGGTGTATGCCTCGACACAGGGCACCTGCTCATTGGCGGCGGCGATCCCCGACAGGCGGTCCGTGATTGGGGCGATCGGATCAATCACGTCCACCTCAAGGACGCGAAACTCGATGTGATCCAGGGGATCGTGGATGATCGGGCTCCAGTGCGGGCAATCTGGGAGCGTCGGGCGTTCTGCCGGCTCGGGACCGGAGACATCCCGCTCGGCGATGTCCTCGACAACTTGCGCGCGCAGCACTACCGCGGCTGGCTGGTCGTTGAGCAGGACATCTTCCCTGACCCCGACACCCCTGATCAGCCGGTGGTCGACCAGCAACACAACCGCGAGTACCTCCGGGCGCTCGGACTGTGACCCGCCCTGTTCGTATCGCTCTCGTCGGAGCCGGGCGGATGGGTCGCGTGCACCTCGCAGCGCTCAAGACCTCTGACCAAATCTCACTGGCCGCGATCGTCGAGCCGGCCGACGCCGTCCGCGCGAATCTCGAGGGCGAACGCGTGCCGCTGTTTGCCTCGCCCCAAGCGCTAATCGACGCCGGTACCGCAGAGGGAGTGCTGATCGCGGCCCCATCGCCCGCGCACGCGGCGCTCGTCGGCCAGTTTGCCGCGGCCCGCATCCCGGTCCTGTGCGAGAAGCCGGTCGGGGTCTCGCCCGAGGACGCCGCCAGAGCACGCGATGCGGCGTTGCGGGCCGATGTAGTGCTTCAGGTCGGGTATTGGCGGCGGTTCGTGCCGAAGCTGCGCGAACTCCGGGCGCGAATCGAAGCCGGTGAGCTCGGAGAGATCTACCAGCTGTCGTGCATGCAGTGGGATCAGGAGCCGCCGTCGGCTTCGTTCCGGGCTGACAGCGGTGGCATCGCGATCGACATGGGCGTACATGAGATCGACCAGATCCGCTGGCTGCTGGGAGAACAAATTGAGTGGGTCACGGCGCTCGCCGCGGGCTCGCCCCCGCCCGAGGCGACGTCGGCGGCCGATCCGGACGCGGCGGTGGTGCTCGGGAAGCTCTCCGGCGGTGCGGTCGCAACGATCTCGCTCGGTCGGCGCTTCCCTCACGCGGATTCGTGCTGGCTTGAGCTCTGGGGCACCCGGGGGTACGAGCGCGTCCCGTTCATGTGGGATGCCGATGTGTGGAGCGACACCAGCGACGACGTGTTCGTGGGCGCGATGCGGGCGCAGGCCGAGGCATTCGCCCGTGCCGTCCGGGGCGGTCCGTGCGAGGGAGCGGGCGGCGATGACGCGGTCGCCGCACTCACCGTTGCCGCGCAGGTGGCTGAGTCGCTCACCGAAGCTGCTGCTCCGGCTCCCTCGGCGGTGTGATCGTGAAGCCGGAGGTGGGCATCGGCGTCATCGGCTATGGGGTGATGGGCAAAGCGCACAGCTATGGCTATACGGTCGCGCCCCGCATGCGCGAGTTGCCGTGCGTTCCGCGGCTCCGGGTGATCAGTGGACGGACCCGCGGAGCGCTCGAGCGAGCCGCGGGGGCATACGGGGTCGAGCGCACCGTGACCGACTGGCGCGAGGTAATCGACTCGCCGGATGTCGACATCGTCGACATCTGCACTCCCCCCGGCTCTCACCCCGAGATCGTCGAGGCGGCGGCCCAAGCGGGCAAGGCGATCGTGTGCGAGAAGCCGCTCGCGGCCGATTACGCGGGCGCCCGGCGGGCCGCCGACGCGGTGCAGGGTGTGGGCGTACTCGCCGTGGTCGGATTCAACTACCGCAGGCTCCCCGCGCTGGCGCTCATGAAACAGCTCGTGGATGAAGGCCGCGTCGGCACCGTGCGCCTCTTGCGGGCCAGTTGGCTGTCCGATGAGTTCCTCGACCCCGAGATCAAGTTCGACTGGCGCTTTGACCGGAGCCAGGGTGCCAGCACGGCTGCGGACCTCGGTGCGCACCTGATCGACCTGGCCGGTTGGATGGTCGGCGACGTCACGGCGGTCGCTGCCCAGTCTGAGATATTCACACGCGTCCGGCGTGACCCCGTCACCGGCGGCGGCCGGCAGGTCGACGTCGAGGAGGCGTGCTCGGCTCTGATGAGGTTCGAGGACGGTGCGCTCGGGGTGTTCGAGGCGGCCAAGGTTTGCCCCAGCCGGCCATGCGACTTCACCCTTGAGGTGAGCGGATCGCTCGGAACGCTGCGGTTCGACTATGAGCGGCTCAATGAGCTCTGGTACGGCAGCGTCGACGCGCCGCCAGAGCTCTACGGAATGCGACGTATCCGCGCCGAGCATCCGGCGCACCCCGAAACCGCGGGCTGGTGGCCGATCGGTCAGGGGATCGGTTACGGCGCGAGCTTCGTCAACCAAGCCGCCGACTTGCTCCAGCGATGGCCCGACGGGCCCTGGGTCCCGGACCTTATGACCGGGCTGAAGGTCCAGGCAGTTTGCGAGGCGATCGAGCGAGCCTCGTCCGAGCGACGATGGGTAGAGGTATCCGAGGTGGGAGCGCAGGCAGCCGTGTGAACCCTGGCACCTAGATGGGTGGGGCGCGCCCGCACCCAACGGTGCGCCTATTGCGTCGGCTCAGTGTGGGTTGCGGTCAGGTGGCGCTCGACTCGCGGGTCAGGCACCAGCCACATGAGCGCCACCACGATGTACACCGCAAGCGCGATCCACCGGTCAACGAACGCCAGACCGATCCCCAGGCAGTACAGGACCGGTGAGATCTTGCCCTTGAGGTCCGAGCCGATGGCGGCGCGCAACCTGGATTTGTCGCCTTCCGCGCGGAGCAGCGTGGTTTGCAGGATGTAGTACGCGATCGCGGCCGCGAGCAACACGATGCCGTAGAACGCCGTTGGAATCGAGGGGAAGTGATGCTCGCTCATCCATGCGGTGCTGAAGGGAACCAGCGAGAGCCAGAAGAGGAGATTCAGGTTGGCCCACAGCGTCGCGCCGCTCACGCGCGAGACAGCCGCGAGCATATGGTGGTGGTTGTTCCAGTAGATCCCCAGGTACACGAAGCTGAGCACATACGCCAGCAGCACCGGGAGCTCGTGGCCTAGCGCATGCCACGAGGTACCGGCCGGAGTGTGCAACTCGAGCACCATGATCGTGATCAGGATCGCGATGACACCGTCTGTGAAGGCCTCGAGCCGTACCTTGGGCACGGCCCGAGCCTATCCGCGCCGGGAAGTCGCCGCCGCCTCGCGCGCACGGCGGCCGCCGAGGCGGCAGACATGCCAGCACCAGTGCCACCAGCCCCCGACCGTCGAATGGGCGGTACTCATGCGTCGCTTTCCCACGAACGGGAAGCCTCCACATCTATGCACGTTCCGAGAGACGAGGCGAAGGGCAACCCCTTCGATCACCCGCTGGAGCGCCAGAAGAATGTCGGTGACCTGCCGGCGCAACGATCCGGAGCACTTCTGAGACACGACGTCGAGCGCGTTCTCACCGCTGCCGCCACGCGCGCCATGGGGATCGACAGCGCGCCGATGGGCAATGCGCAGCTATTCGAAGCCGACCGGCGTGCGCTCAGACTGGTCGCCCAGTCCGGATTCACGACGGAATTCACCGACTTCTTCCGCATCGTCGAGGACACCGCGAGCGCGTGCGGAACGGCCTCGTCGACCGGCCGGCCGGTTTGGGTATCCGACGTCGCGCAGTCCCCGATCTTCGCCCAAACGGACAGCCTCGAGGTCATACTCGCCGCCGGGAGCAGGGCCGTCGCGTCGATCCCGGTCGCGTCGCCAGCCGGACAATTGATCGGGATGATCTCCCTCCACCACCAGCGGCCAATCGGCTGGACCGAGGAACGGAGGCTCGAGCTCGAACAGTTCTGTCGATCGGTCGGCGCGCTTCTTGACGGGATGATTCAGTCGGACCCAGGCGAGCGTTGATGTGGGGCGAGCTCGTGCCCGCCCCACACGCGGGCCAGCGGGTTACTTGATGAAGCCCGTCTTCTTGACTTCGGCGAGGACCTTGTCCGCGCTGAGTCCATTGTCGAGAGGGCCGTTGGGGGCAATCGCCTTGCCGAGGTAGAGCCCGATCGCGCCGGAGTGGCGGGCCTCGACGGTGACGATCGAGGCGGCGGCAAGCAGCACTTTCGCGTGCTGGATGTTCGGAGCCTGCCCGAGGTAGGCGTGCACGCCGGTGTTCTCGAGCACGTACGAAGTGGCGGCGAACTTGGTCTGATCGCCCGGGATGCCCTGGAAGTCGAACTTCGGCTTCTTGAGGGCGTGGCTGCCGAGCGCTGCCTTGAGGTACTTCACGTGGAAGTTCTCGTCCTTGGTCACGGTCCGCAGGAACTGCTTGAGCGCCGGATCGGTGATGTTGCCCGCGCCGGTTGCCTCGTTGTAGAACGAGCTCTCGAGGTATTCGAGCGTGAGGGCGTAGTTGAGGATGCCGATGTCCCCAGCGCCGAGCGACGACGGTGGCCGGCCTGCGGCGAGGGCGCTACCTGGTACGAGGGCGCTCAGGATCGCGCCTCCGCCGAGGGCGGCCCCGCCGGCGATCGCCCCTTTGCGCAGGAAGCTCAGGCGGGTGTCGCCGGCTGCCTCTTCCGCCGCGTCACGGACGGCTCCATCTATGTCAATCGCTTCGAGATTGATCTGATCCATCAGCGTGATGCTCCTTTCGGACGATGCGGTTGTGCATCGTCGGGTCATGGGAGGGGCTCGAAGACACCGCGACCCCTGCCCGTGCGTTCACTAGTTCCTTCGTGATCCGCCGGAGGTCGGATCACACTGAGTTGCTCCGGCGTCTGGCTACGGACGCGCCGGGGAACGGCGGTCGCCGATCGTGGCCACGAGCACGCTGAACTCGAACAGCAGATACAGCGGCAGGGTCTCGAGCAGCATCGTGATCGCATCGCCGGGCAGCACCGCAGCGACCAAACCGCACGCGAGCACCGCGTAGCGACGGTTTCGTCGCAGCTGCCGCGGGGTGATGAGACCGGCGCGGGTGACAGCCACGATCGCGACCGGGACCTGGAACACGAGCCCCATGGCGAGCAGGATGGTGGCGGCGTACTTGTAGTACTGGCTGGCCTGCACGAGCACGTTGAACTGATCGGAGTTGAAGTTCTGGAAGAAGTGCAGCGACGCCGGCAGCACGACCTCGTAACCGAACGCCACCCCCATGGCGAACAGAACCGGGATCGCGAGGGTGACCGGCAGCATTCGGCGCCGCTGCTCCGGTGCGAACGCCGGCATGAAGAACCCGTAGGCCTGCAACAGAATCACCGGCAGCGAGAGAATCAACGCGAAAATGAACGTGACCGTCACGGTGCTCGTGAAAGGCTCTCCGATCCCAAGGGTCACCGGCCGGTCGCCCTGAGGCGCCGCCGACAGCCGGGCGACATCGCGGCCGAGGCTGGCCTGCGCGTGCGCGAGCGCCGCGGAGACGGTTGCCGTATGCGGCTGCGTACGGAGCACACGGACCACGGTGCCCAGTTGCTGGGCGATGTCCTTGGCGCTCTGCTGCACCGAGTAGGAGGCGCCGAGCGGCCCGTGGCCGGCGCGGACTTGCTGCTGGGTCTGGTTCGAAAGCGGCTGGTTGACCAGATGTAAGAGCTCGTGGTTCTGCCAGAAGCAGATGCCGAACGCGACGGCGACCGCAATCAGCGAGACGATCAGCCGCGTCCGCAGCTCGTCGAGATGGTCGACCACGCTCAACCGAGTGTCATGGCCGATCGGCCGGATTCGGCGCATGGCGATTGCGCCAGGCATCTGCATTCTCAGCGTCCCGTGCTCGTGGGTTGCCGACTTGGCTTACGCGGCCGGGCCGACTGGTGAGCGCTCGGTACGCGACCCGGCAGCAGCGGCGGCGTCGTGATTCTGGTTCGACATGTCGGCGCGCGCCATGTCGGGCCCGGAGGTCAGCTGCGTCGTGTTGGTCTCGCCGCTCAGCGAATCCTTGAAGCCGCGCAGGCCTGCGCCGAGCGAATGACCCATCTCGGGCAGCCGCTTGGCGCCGAACACGAGCAGCACGATGAGCAGGAGGAAGGCGATGTGCAGCGGGTTGTCAAGTCCCATCATGGGATGCTCCTTCGATCGTGGTTCTCACTCGTTCCTTCGCACCGGAGCTCGTTCCGGATCACTGCGGCACGAATGTGCGGCGCACGAGCACCCGTCAGCTCAATGGGGCGACGATCACTGCGGGATGCGTCGGAACGTCGCTGCCGCCGTCGGGTTCAGAGGTGACCAGGATCTTGCTCACGCCGTTCAGCGGAGCGGGCACGCCGATGTCGCCCGCTCCATGACCGGTCACGCTGAACAGGACGCGCGTCGGCGCGGGGACGCGGCCCGGGCGCTTCAGCCACACCTCATAGATCAGCCCGGCCGGCGGTTGCGGAAACCCGCGGATGATCAACTCGGCGCGACCGCCCGAAAGGCGCACCCGAGCGCTTCCAGCCGAATCAACCACGCTCGCGCTGATAACCCGAGCTCCACCCGGGCCACCCGACAAACGCGGCCTGATCACAATCACCGCCGCTGCGAGTGCAACCGCGACCGCGGTGGCGAGCGCCGCGAGGGCGCGTCCACCGCCTGGCGCTATCAGCCGCCAAGCCCGACCCCGCCGCTTGTCCGCCGCGCCACTCCGGCGCGGCTCGGCGCGCACGCCGCCGACGACGCGGGCTCGGAGCCCAGACGGCACGGCATACTGCGGCGCGCTCGGCGCCAACATGTCCGTAGTGCGCTGAAAGCCCGCGAGTTCCTCAGCACAGATGACGCACCCTTCGAGGTGACGCTCGAACGCCTCAGCCTCGGCCGGCTCCAGCGCACCGAGCGCGTAGGCGGCCGTATCGGCGCCACATCCCTCGTGCGCCGGCAGGTGGTTCTCACTGTTCATCGCGCGCCTCGGCATCCCTCATGACGCGACTCCGGAGGGCGGGTCGAGCAACAGCCGTAGCTTCTTCAAACCCAATCGCATCCGTCCCTTCACGGTGCCGGCCGGAAGCTCGAGCAGCCCTGCAATCTGGCTGTGGGTGAACCCACCGAAGTACGCGAGCTCGATCACGTGACGCTGCTCGCTTGGAAGCCCTGTCAGCGCGGCGCGAACCCGCCGCGCGTCCTCGCGCCGCTCGACCTCGCCTTCGATCCGCCCCGATGCCGGGATCCGTTCGGCCGCAGTCTCGTCGAGGACGTCCCGGCCGGTCTTTGCCGTCTCCCGGTGGAAGGTATCGATCGCCTTGTGACGCACGACTCCCAGCACCCAGGCGCGGACACTGCCGCGGGCGTCGTCGTACCGCATCCCCGTACGCCATATCGACAGGAACGCCTCCTGCACGACATCTTCGGCCACCGCCCGTCGGCCACACATCCGGTAAGCGAGCGAGAACGCCGCGTCCGCGTGGCGATCGAAAATCAGTTCAAAGGCGACCGGATCACCCGCCCGGGTCTGTCCGATCAGCTCGTGATCGCTCAGCAGCCGCAGGCCGCGCCTGCGGATCCTGTCAGGCGCTCGCAACATCAGCGCGGCGCAATGACAAGTTGCGAAATGCAGCCGTCGGCACGGACATGACGAAATAACTCCCTACCTTGCCTAGACCGGATCCCTGGCGTCCGGCTCCAACGATCTAGTTCGGATCGGGCGCGAATTTGGATCACACGGGCCCCCGATTGGGAGCGCTTACGCGAGCGAACGCGCTTCGAACGTTCAGGCTTTGCCGCCGGTCCGCGTACGCGGACCACGCGCTCGGATTTCGAACGTCAGCGGATCAACGCCGAGCGCGGCGAGAACGCGTCGTGGATCGATTCCGCAAGCCTCGGCGCGTAGCGCGACAGCCTCGATCTCCTCCAACTCGCGCGGCGTGTACCCCACGGTGCGCTGACCACCGTCCAAGCTTGTCCACGAGAGCCGATCCGGTGGGCCTCTCCACAAACGCCGCGGCATATCGGCACTCTCCCCTGGCTCTGCCATCCCGACACCGGCCGCACTCCATCGGTTGCTTTTCAACCTTGTCGAACTCCGGTAATCGCCGCGCGGTCTGGGTAGTCGCTCGGTGAGGGCGCGGCGCCGGTTCCAGGACCGGCCGCTTGCCATCAGTTCGGCTCTGCGAATGCGCAAAGGAGTGAGATGAGAGCGCTTGTGTACAACGACGTCGCGGTGGCGCGGGCCCACCGGACGCTGC
>Ga0335078_10001429_pt1 | contig 36034 bp, 35 predicted proteins | sample Lox_Sample_32_FD_206711 | JGI IMG/M metagenome (GOLD analysis project Ga0335078, IMG submission 206711) | Soil microbial communities from Loxahatchee National Wildlife Refuge, Florida, United States - Lox_Sample_3.2 | ecosystem: Environmental > Terrestrial > Soil > Wetlands | place: USA...
TCAAAGCTTAAGTCTTGCGCCGGAGTTACATCCCACTTCAATAGTGCCTCAATTAGGGCACCTCGGGCAGCGTCGCCTTCACTCCCGAACCGCCATTCGTCGCGAGGAAAGTTGGAACTCGCTTCAAGCTGCTTTGCAATTTTCTTGTTAACGTGGAAATCGGAAAAAACGCTGGTGCACCCAACCGGTACCGCAGTAGGAATGGGGTCTTCGGTCGCGAGGCAGCTTTTGCGAGACACAACTGCGCCGGCGACCGGACCCTGTTCGCGTTTTGCGTCGGCGTGTTCGAAGGCGATCGTATATGTTTTGAGCAGGTCTGGCGATTCCCACTCAGGAGAGCCAGTCAGGAATTCCAGTGCACCCTCGCTGGTATCGACAGTTTCGTTCCAATGCTTGGAGACCGTTCCTATCTGTTCAGCCGTAGCTTTCCGACAATCACCCTGATCCTGGCACGGCCTCCTCTGCATCGCTGCCAGGAGTCGCGGTTCATCGACTCGCCACGTGTCGGTCTCGCAAAAGAACTGGCCGCGAGCCGGAACAGCGGTTCGCTCAGCGTCGATATCGGAGACGTGTTCAATCGCCAAGAGATGACAACAGCCTAAGTGTCCATAGCCGCCGAGGGGCCGATCCGGTGCGGCGAAAAACAACCCAGTGAACGTGGCTGTCACCGCGTAAAGCCTGCACTCATGATCGTCGTGACAGGTTGTCCCGTCTGGGCGGCGTATTCGCCTTGCGAGCAAGCGCCTCAAGAAAAGGCGTAGCGCTTCATTGCGGTCCAAAGGGATGGGAACGCCCCTTACCCTGATGACGCTGCCGCTCGGTCGCTGCTTATCGTTGACGGTGGACGTGATCGGAGTGGGCACGTCTCCGCCAAGCAGCAACCAAACTCCCCGCCTTAACTTGTCGTCGCATCCATCGGTCGCTAGCGCAAAGCTTTCAAAGCCGATCGAAACACTGCCTCGGACCTGCACCATACGATTTGCGTATTTTTCAGGGTTCTTAACGAGATCACAGGGCGTTGGCGCCAGTATGGTTTGCGCGCGGGCGACAACTGGTAAGAGAATGGCGAAAAGAATGGCCGAGGTTTTCATAGCTTCTGCATAATTTTCTTGGCGACAGATTCAAATGCGGGACGCCGCTTTTCGAGGTCTGATTCGGTGAACGGTCCGAATTGCTGATTCCACACATCGGAGATGATCGATGTGATTCTTGCGGTCGTTAGTGGGGTATTCGGCGACGACAGAGAAATGTTGCTTTCGATCAGAGAAGCTTCAGAGTCGTACTCGTCATTTGGAGCACCTGTATTGAGCAAGCCCTCTACATCTTCTTGGTTGAGGGATGTTTTTACTAATTCGAGGATTATACGTCTGTCCACGGCCAACAATCTCTGCGGTACGCTGCTTGTTTCTTTGGCTGCCGGGCTGCGCTCGGCCGGACAGCCGAGGGCGGCTGTCCCTGACGTGTTCAACCGAGCTCCTACGTGTTTCTCAGCTGCTTCGAGATTTCCCGCGCGGCGTTTGCCCCGGAACCGCCGGTCAAGCCGGCGCCGGGGTGCGTGCCCGATCCGCACAAATATAAATTTTTGATCGGTGTCTGATAGCGCGCCCAATCGAGCAGCGGACGCATGGTGAAAAACTGGTCGAGCGACAACTCGCCGTGGAAAATGTGCCCGCCGGTGAGGCCGTAGGTGTCTTCCAGATCCTGCGGGGTGATGATCTGGTGCGTGAGGATCATCTCCGGCAAATTGGGCGCGTATTGCGCAATCGTCTTGACCACGGTATCGCCCAGGGCGACGCGCTGGCTCTCCCAATCGCTGTTTTTCAACTTGAACGGCGCGTACTGCACGTAAATCGACATCACGTGCTTGCCGGCGGGCGCGACCGAGGGATCGGTCAAAGAAGGAATGGCGATTTCGAGGTATGGCTGCTTGGAGAAGTTACCGTATTTCGACTCGTCGAAGGCGCGCTCCAGATAGTCGATCTCCGGCCCGATCTGGATTCTGCCGCGCAGCGCGTCGCCGTTTTCTCCGGATGCCAGCGCGGTGAACGCGGGCAAAGCGGAGAGCGCGAGATTTACTTTCGCGACCGTACCCGGCATGCGGTAGTGCTGAAGCTTCATGACGAAGTCGGGCGAAAGGTGAACCGGATCGACCAGTTTCAGCAGGGTACGCTTGGGATCGGCATTGGATACGATGGCTTTGGCGTTGATCTCCTGGCCGCTGGAGAGCACGACGCCACCAGCAACGCCGTTGCCGACGGAAATCTCAATGACTTCGGCGCCGGTGCGAATCTCTGCACCCGCCTGTTTGGCAGCTGCGGTCATTGCCTGGGTGATGGCTCCCATGCCACCCTCGGCAAAATAAGCAGAACCTGCAGGATGTGAATCCGCGGCGGCCCGAATCAACAGCACCAGGCTGCTGCCTGCCGACCACGGCCCAAGAAATGTGCCGAAGATGCCGCGTGCGGCGATGGTAGCACGCAGCAATTCGGTGTCAAAATATTCGGCGACCAGATCGGCGACCGCCATGGGCCCCCAGCGCAGCAGCCGGTACATATCCTTCTGGCCCAGCTTGCGCATCGAGCGGCCGGTTTGCAACATTCCCCACAGGTCGCCTCTGCTGGGGTTGTCGATGTTGGGCGGGGCCAGAGCGAGAGCTTCAGCGATGACTTTGCTGATCTTGGCGAGAGAAGCTCGAAAATCGCCGTACCTGGCAGCATCTTTTTGGGAAAACTTTCCGATCTCTTCGACGGATTTTCGTTCATCGGAGTGCAAGACTAGAGCACGGCCGTCCGGGGAGAGCGAAACCGCCGCCACCTCGGGAGAAATCCACTTCAGTCCGTGCTTTTCCAGTTGCATGTCACGAACGATGTCGGAACGCAAAGGCCCCGCCGTGTGAGCGAGAATAGAGCCGCGAAAACCGGGGTGGAATTCTTCCGTGATGGCCGCTCCGCCAGTTTGCGCGCGGCGCTCCAAAACCAGAGGTTTGTATCCGGCTTTAGCCAGATAAAACGCGGTGACCAGGCCGTTGTGGCCGCCGCCGATGATGACGACGTCGCGAGTCTCGGCCATCAGGCTGCTCCTTTGACGTCTTTGAGAATTTCCAGCGCGGCCAGTCGGCCCGGACCTCCCATGATCCCGCCTCCGGGATGCGTGGCCGAGCCGCACATGTAGAGATTCTTGATCGGGGTGCGGAAGCGCGCATAGCCCGGCACCGGGCGCAGGAAGAAGAGCTGCTCGAGAGAGAGTTCGCCCTGAAAGATATTGCCTTCGCTCAACCCCCACTCGCGTTCGAGATCGAGAGGGGTGACGACCTGGCGGTGAAGGATGATGTCCTTGATGTTGGGTGCATATTCGGCAATCGTGTTGATCACGTTGTTGCCGAACGCCTCGCGCTGATCGTCCCAGTTGAGGCCGGGGCGTAGCTTGTATGGGGCATATTGTACGAAGCAGGACAGGATATGTTTGCCGGGCGGCGCCACCGAAGGGTCGGTCAGCGTAGGAATGACCATATCGATGTAAGGCCGCCGCGAAAAGTTGCCGTACTTGGCGTCGTCGTAGGCGCGCTCCATGTATTCCACGCTGGGAGAAATCGAAATCGCGCCGCGCAAATGAGCACCGGGGCCGGGCATACATTTAAAGTTCGGCAATGCATCCAAAGCAAGATTCACCTTCCCCGAGGATCCACGGAACTTGTAGCGCTTGATTTCGTCGATGAACTCGCCAGGTAGATCCCCGGCTTCCATCAGGTTGATGAACGTCTGCCGAGGATCGATGCTAGAGGAAATCACGTCCGCATAGATTTCGTCGCCGTTCGCTAAGGCCACGCCTTTCGCTTTGCCGTTCTTGACGATGATTTTGGCGATGGGCGCTTTGGTGCGAATCTCGACTCCGGCTTCGCGCGCCGCATCTCCAATGGAATTCGAGATGGCGCCGGTGCCGCCGCGGGCAAATCCCCAGGAACGGAAAGCGCCGTCAATTTCTCCCATGTAGTGATGCAGGAGAACGTAGGCCGTTCCGGGCGAGCGCACACCGAGGAATGTGCCAATGATTCCTGAAGCCGACATGGTGGCCTTGAGCACGTCAGTCTCGAACCACTGATCGAGAAAATCGATGGCGCTCATGGTCATGAGCTGCACCTGGTTGTACTTGTCTTCGCTGGTGAGACCCTGGAAGCGCTTGCCGATGAAGAGCAGCTTCATCAGCTCTTTCGGATTGAGCGTCGAGGGATCGGGCGGGACCATGGCAAGGATGGGCTTCACGAAGCGGCACATGGCCTGCATCGATTTGCCGAATTCGTCGTAGGCCTCGGCGTCGACCTTGGAGTGACGCGCGATCTCACGATGGGTGCGTCCATGATCGTTCACGCGCCATAGGTAGTCGCCGTTCGGCATGGGCGTGAATGTGCCGTCGAGGGGAAGAATCTCCAGTCCGTGGCGGGGCAGGTCGAGATCGCGAATAATCTCCGGCCGCAGCAGCGAGACGACATAAGAGCAGACGGAAAATTTGAAGCCGGGAAAGACTTCGTCCGTGCAGGCGGCGCCGCCGAGGATGTGGCGGCGCTCGAGCACCAGAACCTTCTTGCCGGCGCGAGCGAGATAGGCAGCATTGACCAGGCCGTTGTGGCCGCCGCCGATTACGATGACGTCATATGAATTAGCCATTAGCTTTTAGCCTTTAGCTGTCAGCATTTTCTGGAAAGCGAATGATACAGGGAAAACGGCGGTCGCGGCACAGAGAAATCAGAGGCCGCTCGGAAGATCACGCCATTGGATAAGGCGATACATGAGCGAATTGATTTTACCTGAGGTGGACGGGAGTTGTCTTGTTGCTCGCCTTAAACGTGACGCCTGGTTAGCACGAAAGCTTGGCAGTGATTGTGTATTTCGTCTTGTCGAGAGACGCCGTTGCGGACGAGTATAGACTTCGTTTCGTACTAGTTTGCTTGCAACCACTATCCATACATATAATTTCGCATTCGGCATCGGAGGCCACCTTGCCCGTCGGAACTGCATTTCACGAAAGAACCTTTCCCCTTTGTCACAGCCTGAACTACCGCGAGTGGTCGGGCTACTACACGGTCAGCGTGTACGAGGTGCATCACGAGCACGAATACAACGCCATTCGCAATGCCGCCGCGCTGATCGACATTACTCCGCTCTACAAGTACATGATCACTGGCAAGAACGCGACTAAGCTGGTGAACCGTGTGATCACCCGCGACATCAACAAAGTGGCCGTGGGGCAGGTGATTTACTGCTGCTGGTGCGACGAAGAGGGCAAAGTCATCGACGACGGGACAATCACGCGTCTTGAAGAAAACAAGTATCGCTGGACGGCTGCCGATCCCAGCCTGCGCTGGTTTCGCCAGAACGCCAGCAACATGGACGTGCAGATCGAAGATATTTCGGAAACAACGGCGGCACTTGCGTTGCAGGGGCCGACCTCGGGCAAGCTGCTGAAATCTCTGGCCGAGGCGGAGATCGCCAACCTCAAATATTTTCGAGTGACCCAAGGCAAGATCGCCGGCGTTCCGGTCGATATTTCGCGTACCGGCTACACCGGCGACCTGGGTTACGAAATCTGGGTGCCATGGAAGGATGCCGTGAAAGTCTGGGATGCTCTGATGGACAAGGGCAAGCAGTTCGACATTCATGCCGCGGGTATGCTGGCGCTCGATGTGGCGCGGGTGGAAGCCGGGCTGTTGCTGATCGAAGTGGACTACACCAGCAGCAAGAAAGCGCTGATACCCTCACAAAAATATTCTCCGTTCGAACTGGGCTTCGCCAAGATGGTGCACCTGAACAAAGACAACTTCGTTGGCAAGGCCGCGCTGGAACGCGATCAGAAAAACGGCGTAGCGCGGCAGTTCGTGGGCTTAGAGATTGACTGGACCGAGGTTGAGCAGCGTTATGACAAATTCGGTCTGGCTCCGGCGGCACCAAGTCAGGCATCGCGCGTAGCCGTTCCGGTTTATTGCGGCGAAAAACAGGTTGGTAAAGCCACGACAACCACCTGGTCTCCGGTACTGAAAAAGATGATCGCCCTGGGAAGCATTGAGACCGAGCACGCCAAGCTCGGCACAAAATTGCAGATGGAGATCACCATCGAAGCCGTGCGGCAAAGGGTCACGGCAAAGATTGTCGAGATGCCGTTCTTCAATCCGAAGAGGAAAACGGCGGTGCCAGTGTAGTTTGTGTAGCGGCGGGCGTCCTGCCCGTCCGGGCCTTGTGTGATGTTTGGCCGGACGGCCGAGGGCGGCCGTCCCTACATGTTCAAGATCGGCGTTTTCCCCACCAATAAATTCCCGCGCCAATCAACAGCAGGATGCTTGACCCTCCTACGACTTTCAACACGGCCAGCGGCTTGTTGGGGTCGTCGGGCTGAGGTACAACAGACATCAGGATGGTGAACGTGGTGGTCACCATGCCCACCACGGCCACGAGCTTGGCGACGCGCTTGCCTCCCGGCACGCGGATCACCTCCGGACCAGCGGGCTCGCCTTGCAGCTTGATCATGGCGGCAAAGACGAACAGATACGGGATGAAGTAAACGATCACCGTCATGCTGGCCATCACGTCGTAGGCCCCTTTGACGCTGGTACCCGCCTGCCCGAGAAAAATGAAAAGCACTCCGATGAAGAATTGCACCAGCAGGGCGACCCACGGAGTCTTCCATCGCCGATGCAGTGTGCCGAACGCTCGCGGTAAAAAGCGGTCGATGCCCGCAACAAATGGCAGCCGCGCGACTGCGGCCAGATACGCGCCGGCTGCACCCACGTTGCTGAGCGAGATGAGAAAGGCGGCTATGGGAACGATGCTGTGGTATCCCAGGCGGGCGGCGGTCTTGTCGACGGCTTGCATCAATCCCTGTAAATTTCCGACCTCCGAGGGCGGTAGCGCCACCAGCACGCCCAGCGTGCCCACGATGTAGCAGAAAGCCACTGTCAGCCCGGCGAGAAACAGCCCCCACGGCAACGTTCGCCGGGGATTCTGGATTTCCTCTCCCATGAAAGAAGCAGTCTCGCATCCACCAAACGCGAAGATCAGCAGCGACCAGAAGATCAGATCGTTGAGGTGAACGCTTGGCGTCATCGTATGCACGGTAAATGAGGTTGCTGAGCCAAAACGGTGCCAGGCGATCGCTCCCATTCCGACCAGGATCACCACCGGAATCCACATGGCGAGTGCCCCGACGTTGTGCAGCCATTTGCCCACGTCGAGGCCAATGATGTTCAGGAAGGTGGCGGCGGCCAGGGTGAGAAGCGAAAAAATGATGTAGAAGGTCGCGTTGTTGGAAAGGTGTCCCCAGGCTGCCTGCCGGATATAAAGGGCGTTGCTGGCGGCAAAATAAAAGACCGCGGGAAAGTAGGGAAGGTTGCTGGTCCAATAGGTCCAGGCGGAGATGAAACCGGAGAAGTCGCCAAAGGCGCGCTTGCTCCAGACGTAGAGCCCGCCTTCATTGGGATAACGCGACGAAAGCTCGATGACCGAGAGCGCCAGCGGGGTATAGAAGGCGATCCAGGCGCCGATCCAAATGACGATCGAACTCGGCCCGGCTGCGGCGGCGGTTGCGATCCAGCGCAGGCTGATGCCGGTGACCGCATAGAACAAGACCAGGTCCCGAAAGCCCAGCACGCGCTTGGGGCGGTTGGGATCCTCGGCCTCTGCGATGGAGACACCCGGTTCGAAGAAACTGATGGCGTCAGGCGGGCCGGCGGCGGAGTCGGGGCTGGGCACGGTGAGTGCAGAATCGAGCGTACCAGTGTACTGGTTTCACGCGCGTGGAGGAATCTCTTGTGGGTGCAGCAGGACCTGACGGTGGAGCTGCTCCGTGACGGCCCGCTGCGACATCAACGAGCGTCGGCACCTGATGCTTACGCCCGCCCGCGGGATCGTTTCCCCGCCTCGGCTTCCTTGGTGGCGGCGGCGGGCTTTTTCCTGCCTTCCATCTGGGCGAGACTTTGTTTGAGAGCAGACATCAGGTCGACCACCGGGGCGAGCTTCTTGGGCTTCTCGATCTCCACAATCTTGCCGCCCTCGAGTTTTGTCTGGATGAGGTTTTTCAGGTTGTCCTGAAAGTTGTCGTGATATTTCTCCGGCTCCCACTCTGCCGCCAAAGCTTCGATAAGCTGATGCGCAACCTTGACTTCAGCGTCTTTCAGTTCAACGTCGGGTGCGCCAAAGCCCTCCACCTTGCGGACTTCTTCTTCGTAGTACATGGTGTGCAACATCATTCCGCCTTCGTGCGGGCGAAGAAATACCGTGTACTCGCGGTTGTGCATGGTGAGCTTGGCAATGGCCACGTACTCGCTCTCTTCCAGAGCCTTGGTCAGCAGGGCGTAGGGTCGGCGCCCGGCCTCCTCGGGGAGCATGTAATACGAGGATTCAAAATAAACCGGGTCGACCTCACTGGCCTTCACGAATTCCAGAATTTCCATGGTCTTGGCGGTTTTGGGCTCGATCTTGCGAATCTCCTCCGGTTCTACGACCACGTACTCGTCTTTCCGATATTCGTAGCCCTTCACGATTTCGCTGCGCTCGACCACGCGATTGTCGGCCAGGCAGACATACTGTTGTTTGAGCCGAGACAGATCATCGCGATGCAGCATGTTGAAGGAGATGCCGGAGCTGCGTGCGCCGGAGAACAGCTTCACCGGCATGGAAATAAGGCCAAAGGTAAGATATCCAGACCACACGGAGGCAGCCATAGTTCACCCCAAGAATTTCGTAGACATCGCGAGAGCAGAGTCGCGACGTGAGTTTAAACTACAACCAAACTTTTGATGCACAAAGTCGCGACGGTAATCCACTGTGAAAGCACAATCTGGTGGGGCTACATGGGGCACAACCCTACATATAGTAGTTTGATGAAGTCCGCCATGAATGGGATCGGATCCAAATGAGTCATCCCGCATTCGATGCAATCCGACCCGCGGAAGCTTTGATTGTGACTCTGGCCTTTACTGCGCTGGCACGCTGGGTGCGAGGGGTTACGCTGTCCGGCGCTGTGGCTGGTGCGGTGGTTTGCTTTCTCCTCTATAGTTGCGTCGGAGCGGGTGCGTTTCTCGGGTTAGTTTCGGTATTTGCCCTGACGTGGGTTAGCACTCGTCTGGGTTATCGGCGCAAGCAGAGGTTGGGAACGGCGGAAAATAGGGAAGGCCGGACCGCCGCTCAAGTCCTCGCCAACCTTGCAGTCTCCGCGGGTTGCGCCGCGCTTTTCGCGGCCGGCGGAAGAGCGGTTTTCTTGCTGGCGATGGCTGCGGCGTTCTCGGAAGCGGCGGCGGATACGGTTTCGAGCGAACTCGGGCAGGCCGGCAACGATCGGGTGCGCCTGATTACAACCTGGCAATTGGTCCCTGCGGGTACTGACGGTGGTGTCAGCGTTGCAGGAACGCTCAGCGGAATCACGGCGGCTGCTCTAGTGGGTCTGGTTTGTGTAATGGGGAAGCTTGTCCGCTTTCCTCAGCTCGGTATCCCCATCGTGGCAGGAGTCATCGGAATGCTGGCCGACAGCTTCATGGGTGCAATTCTCGAACGCAGAAAAGTACTCACGAATGATTGGGTGAATTTTTTCGGCACGCTGATCGCTGCCGTTCTCGCCGTTGCGATCAGCTAGCGCGACTGGTACAGCGGTCGCAGCCATGCTCGCTTCCAGCAGGTCATGTCCTACCGTTCCTTGGAAGCACCCTTGGTGCGGCAGAATAATTGAAAAGCACCCGCCGCAACCCTCCGCGCATCTGACTGAGTAGTCTGCAGGAGTCGAGCCGGTGCGAATCCAAGGTTTCCGCAGCTCCATGAAGGGGAGAACGTTCATTATCGGTTGTGCTCTGGCGTTGGCTTTGTTGGTATTTGCCCAACGTCATCAGGAGGCTCCGCAGCCTGAATTCCATTCGGTTGTCGATCTGACCTATCCCCTCAACGGTCCGGGACTCGAACCGACCGGAACTCGCCTCGATGCTCCGGCGCATTTTGCCCCCGGTCTTTGGACGGTAGATCAGATTCCGCCGGAGCGCCTGTTAGCCCCACTGGTGGTGCTGGACGTGACCGCGGGAGCCAAGGCCAATCCCGACTACCAAGTGTCACTCGACGATATTGCCCGCTGGGAGCAGTTCAACGGAGCCGTACCGCTGAACTCTGTGGTGATCGCGAACACCGGCTGGGACTCACGGTGGAATTCGGCGAAGGATTATCGTAACGCTGACGCCAAAGGGGTGATGCATTTCCCCGGATATTCGGTCGACGCTGCGAAATTTCTGGTGAATGCGCGCAATTGTTTGGGTCTGGGCATTGATACTCCGAGCATTGATTACGGTCCTTCTCGGGACTTCCCCGTGCGTCAGTACGCGCTGGCGCACAGTCTGTATCAACTGACAAACGTCGCGAACCTTGATCATGCCCCGTCGCATGGAGGCATGGTTGTGGTTGCTCCCTCCAAGCTGCAGGGCGGTTCGGGCGCTCCAGTCCGGATCTTCGCTTTGCTGCGATAAGATGCAGGGGCGAACCCCTCCATTTTCGTGCAGCTTTCGTCAATCCTCTGACATCTGACTGCTTTTGGCAGCCGAATCTTCCGCAAGGCGGGCATGCCTATCTTTCATGAGCAAAGTCGGAGGCACAGATGAGTGACCCGCGCTATCCTATCGGACCGTTTTCATTTTCCGGTCCGGTTGATGAAGTCCAACGCAAGAGTTGGATTGCTGACATCGAACAGGCGCCGGCGGCATTGCGCGCGGCAGTGAAGGGACTGTCGCCGCAACAGCTGGAAACCCCTTACCGCGACGGCGGCTGGACCGTGCGGCAAGTTGTCCACCACGTGCCGGAGAGCCACATGAATGCCTACGTTCGCTTCAAACTGGCTCTGACCGAAGATCAACCGACCATCAAGCCCTACATGGAAGACCGCTGGGCGAGGCTGGAAGACGTGCAATCCACTCCAATAGAAGTTTCTCTGGCGCTGATGGAGCCATTGCATGACCGCTGGGTCCGTCTCCTGCGCACAATAAAACCTGCCGACTGGAAGCGTGCCTTCGTTCATCCGGAGCGGGGTGAAACCCTGACCCTGGAGAAAAACCTGGCCATCTATGCCTGGCACGGACGCCATCATGTGGCCCACATCACGGAGTTGCGGAAGCGGATGGGTTGGTAATCGTTCCCCTCAAGCCGTGATGTGCAATCTCCAGAGGGCATAGCTCGCGGCTTCCCGCAGTACCGCTTCGGTTCGCGCCCACGCCGAATGCGGGCGCGAATCGGGGCGCGGGGCAAGCTGGACCTGAATTCCCTGGTGCTCCAGCAGCTTGCGGATGCGGAAGACGTGATAGGCATCGCTCACAGCGGCACAGGTGCGCATGTGGTTCGCGCGCATGATGACCGCCACCCGCTCTGCGGATTGCGCCGTATCCGAGGCCTGGGTTTCGGCGATCAGGCTGCTGTCGGGGACCCCACGACTCCTCAAGTAGTCGTGCCCAACGCCGCCCTCGCTGTAGGTGGGATCAGCCGCGGCGCCGCCGGTGGTAATCACAACAGGAGCTACTTTTTGCTGGAAAAGGTCGAAAGCGTGATCCAGGCGCGCCCGATACACAGGCGAGGGGTGACCGGAGTATTCAGCGGCACCGAAAACGACGATAGCATCCGCAGGCCGGGTATCCTGCTCGGAGGCGGCGCGTTCGATCGCGGCGCAGATCGAAGCCAGGTAAGCGATTGCGGCCACAGCGACCAGCACGCACAGCCGCGACAGAACCCGTCTGCCGGATAACCGTTGCCGCTCGGCTTCGCTCATCCTTGTGCGAAGAACTCGGATATTTCCTGCGAGGGAATCGCGCCTTCCCGTATGATGCGCCAACGGGCTTCCTCGTCGGTAAGGTCCACGATGGTAGAAGCCACATCGCGGGGAGAGGCTCCGCCATCGACGATGATCGAAATACGCCCTTGCAGTTGGTCGCGCACAGCTTCTGCGCTGGTGCACTCCGATTCGCCGCTGAGGTTGGCGGAGGTTGCCGTGATGGGAATGCTGGCAGCCTGCACCACCGCCAGAGGAATCTTGGCGTTGGGCACGCGCAAGGCGACGTTTCCGGTATTGGCAGTCACCTTCAAAGGCAGACGGGATGCGGCCTTGACAATGATGGTAAGCGGCCCTGGCCAGTATCGACGAGCCAGTTTGTAGAATTCCTCCGGCAGCGGCTTCGCCAGCTCTTCAGCCTGCTCGATGCTTTCGATGAGAAGGGACAGAGGCTTGTGACGGGAACGCGATTTGATGTCGTAAACGCGGTCCACCGCCCGCAGGTTGAATGGGTCGGCTGCCAGACCGTAAAAAGTGTCGGTGGGCATGCCCAGCACCTCGCCGGCGCGAATCTGGTCGGCCGCATAGCGAATCAGGGAATTCTCCGGGTTCTCGCTGCTGATCTTCAGAATTTCCGCGCGCAAGGCATTCCTTCCAGGAAGTTGTGTGGAAACGCGAAAAACTAACATACCATGTTACAACCACGCAAGGCGCAGTGGGCGAAGCGGTTTTCTGATACTGGGATTCGGTCTTTTTGCCGGTTAACCGGCCCGCTCGACGACGTCGCCCCGCGCAGGCGCGTATGATTCTGGCAGGAGAATCCGGTGCGCCCCGGTACAAACCACGTGACCGAGCGGCTCCGCCGCATTGAGAGCCGCCACAATGCCCTGGTGAAGGATCTGCGTAAGGCCTTTGCGCAGGCCGGGCAGGCAGACGATTCGCCTTGTGCCATTGAGGGCTTTCACATCGTAGAAGAAGCCATCCGCAGCGGACTACGGTTTCAGGCCATCTTTTTCAGCGCTTCCGCCGAGGGCAGGGCAGAACGGCTATTGCAGCAGATGGCGGCTCACGTGGAAACAATTCTGCTTCCGGACCGCATTTTCTCCAGCGTCGTGGCCACGGATGCCCCGCAGGGTGTGGCGGCTCTGGTCCGCTGCAAGTCGTTCTCCCTGGAAGATATCCTGGCCAGGTCTGCCGTAGGACCGCTGCTGGCCCTCGCCGGGGTGCAGGATCCCGGAAATCTCGGTACCATGCTGCGCTCCGCCGAGGCTTTCGACGCCGGAGGAGTGCTATTGGGAGAAGGAACAGTCAGCCCGTTCAACCCGAAGGCAGTGCGCGCTTCGGCGGGGTCAGTCTTTCGGATTCCCATGGTCAAAGCCGCCGTTGCCGGCGTGCTCCCGCATCTGCGGGCGCAGGGATTGCGCCTCGTCGCAACCTGTTCACACAAAGGAACACCCTTGCCCGAGGCCAGGTTGGACGGCCCGCTCGCGCTGTTCATCGGCAACGAAGGCGCGGGACTGCCGCGTGAGTTGATGGCAGAAATGGATGAGACAATCGTGATCCCGCACTCTTCGAGAGTGGAGTCGCTTAACGCCAGCATTGCCGCCAGTATCGTGCTTTACGAAATCACCCGGCAGAAGCAATGAATCTCACGACTTTGTGGTGAAATGACTCGTATGAGCCTGTTCCAGTCGATACCGCCGGGAAATGCCAACGCCGACCGCACCCGTCCACTGGCGGACCGCATGCGCCCGCGCACGCTCGACGAGTTCGTCGGACAGGAACACCTGGTCGCCCCCGGTAAGCCTCTGCGGACGCAAATCGAGCGCGACGATACCGGGTCCTTGATCTTTTGGGGGCCTCCGGGAACCGGTAAGACCACGCTGGCGCAGATCATCGCGCGAATGACCAAGGCCGACTTCATCGAATTCTCTGCCGTGCTCGCCGGAATCAAGGAAATCAAGCAGGTAATGGCCGACGCCGAGCGCGCCCGGCAATATGGCACGCGCACCATCGTATTCATCGACGAGATTCACCGTTTCAACAAAGCGCAGCAGGACGCGTTTCTTCCGCACGTGGAGAAAGGCAATATTCGCCTGATCGGCGCCACCACCGAGAACCCTTCCTTCGAAATTATCTCTGCGTTGCTCTCACGTACCCGCGTGTACGTGCTGAAACCGCTGACCGAGGAGCAGATCGTTCTGTTGCTGCGGCGGGCTCTGGAAGATGAAGAACGTGGCCTGGGAGCGATGAAGCTGCACGTGTCCAATGACGTTCTGGCGAAAATCGCCGCGTACTCCAGCGGGGATGCCCGCAGCGCCTACAACGTGCTGGAGGTCGCCTCGACCATCGCTCGCGGACAAAGCACGGAAACCGGAGCGGAGATTACCGACGCCATCGTGCAGGATGCGCTGCAGAAGCGCATTCTGCTCTACGACAAGAGCGGCGAAGAGCATTACAACCTGATTTCGGCGCTGCATAAGTCGGTGCGCAACAGCGATCCCGATGCATCGCTTTATTGGCTGGGACGCATGCTCGAGGCCGGCGAAGATCCCCTCTATATCGCCCGTCGCGTGGTGCGCATGGCGGTGGAGGACATCGGCCTGGCTGATCCCGGCGCTCTCTCCCTGTGCATGGCGGCGCGCGACGCGGTAGATTTTATCGGCATGCCGGAGGGTAATCTGGCGCTGGCACAGGCGGTTGTGTACCTCGCGCTGGCGCCCAAGTCGAATGCCCTGTATACGGCCTACGGGGCGGTTCAGACGGATGTCGAGCGCACCGCCGCCGAGTCGGTTCCGCTTCATCTGCGCAACGCTCCTACCGGGCTGATGAAGGGCCTCGGCTATGGTGAGGGCTATCAATACGCGCATGATCTGGAACAGAAGGTCGCGGATATGCAATGCCTCCCAGACAATCTGCGCGACCGCGTTTACTACCACCCCACCGGCGAAGGTATGGAGAAGAAAATCCGGGAACGGCTGGAGGAAATCAGGCGCCTGCGGACCACCGCCAAAAAGCCATCAAAGCCTCCCTCGCGGTGATTTTCCAGTCCGCAAAAATGAATCGAGCGAGGGCAGCGTGGCATCTCATAGAGCGAACGTAAGCCCTGCACTTGCTTGCACTTAGTATCGAAGGAGCAGCAGCCATGGCCTCCAGTTTGAGAGTGCCTTCCCAGGAGTCCCTGCTTGACCGCCCTCTGCCTTTTGACCAGGTCGATGACCTCGTAAAGCTGCAAAAGGCGTCACAAAAAATCAACTCCATCCTCGATCTCGATCGGCTGGTCGACAAGGTGGTGAATGAGATCGCGCGCTCTTTCGGATGCCTTGACTCTGACATCTATTTGCATAATGCGGAGCGCGGCGAACTCGAGCTGGTTTGCGCACACGGGTGCACTGGATGCGAGCTCCACGGCCCGGGCCACAGCTTGAAGATTGGCAGAGGCATGGTGGGCTATGTAGCCTCCACGGGCCAGATGCACTATGCGCCCGATGTTCGCAAGGAACCCCATTACGTCGGCTGCGAGGAATCTACGCTTTCCGAAGTAGCTATTCCTTTGCACGTAGAGGGAAAACTGGTGGGCGTGTTCACCGCCTCACACACCGATCTCGATGCGTTCAGTCCCTGCCAGCTTCGGCTGCTGCAGGCTCTGTGCAGCGACGTTGCGGTGGCGGTGCACAATGCACGCCGTTTTCGCCATGAGCAGCGGCAACGCGAACATCTGAGCCGGGAAGCACACGAGGCGAGAACGATTCAACAAGCGCTGCTGCCCAAGAGTTCTCCCGTGATTCCAGGTTTCTCGGTGTCGGGCCTGTCGATGCCCGTGGGAGCCGTAGGCGGCGACTGGTACGATTTCATTCCTCTCGATGGCGGCCGCTGGGGATTGGTTTTGGCCGATGTTTCGGGAAAAGGCACAGCCGCGGCGCTGCTGATGTCAGCCACACGGGGCATGTTACGCTCCCTGGCGGAGGCAGCTTGTACTCCAGGTGAAGTTCTCACCAGGCTAAACCGCCTGTTGGTAGAAGACTTTCCAGCCGGGCGCTTTGTCACCATGGTTTACGCCGTGCTTGATCCCGCCAAACGTACCGTGACCTTTGCCAACGCCGGACACCTGCGCCCTCTGGTTATGAGCGGCGGCGTGCCTCAGTTTCTCGATGCCGAGAAGGGAATCCCCCTGGGTCTTGGCCCCAGCGAATTCTCGGAGGTGCAGGCAGCTCTTCCGGAGGGGTCTCGTCTGGTGTTCTACAGCGATGGAATTACCGAAGCGGCGAACGGGGACGGCGAAGAATATGGCCAGGAACGGCTGCAGCAACACGTTTCACAGCCGAGCGCGTCCGCCGAGAGCCTGCTGGAAGACGTGCGAACGTTTGCCAGTGTCGATGGCCTGCAGGATGATGCCAGCGTGATCTTCATAAAAGGCTAAAGCTGCGCACGCGGGCCAACTGAAGTTTACGCGCGCACTCTCAACCCATCTAGCGTCTGCAGTCGCGGGTTAAGAAGGCCTGCTGCTTGTCCGTTCATCACTCTCTTGAATGCAGCCTGGAACTTTTCCATCTCCGGGCTGGTCCCTATCGTGATCCGGGCGTAGGTTGGCATCACTGGCCAGACCCGTCCGATGAACACATTCTGCTGCGCCATGGCATCAATAACGCTCTTCGCCGGGCGGCCCATATCCAGCATGAAGAAGTTGGATTCGGAACGAATATAGAAATACCCGTTGCGATCCAGCCAATCGAAGGTCTCCTGGCGAACACGAGCATTGATCCGTTTGCGCTCGGGGATCAGAGCGTCATCTTTCAGGCTGGCGGCTGCTGCCACCACCGCAGTCACCGGCATGGCATGCCAACCCTGTAGTTGACGGACACGCGCGAGCAGGTCGGGCCTGCCGATGGCGAATCCGCAGCGCAGCCCGGCCATCCCGTAGATTTTAGAAAACGTGCGCAGAACAATGACATCCTTGTCTGCTTTCACCAGATCGATAGCCGACTCGGCATCGGTGAAATGGATATACGCCTCATCCACCAGTACAACCGACCCCTTCGGCTTGTTCTCCAGCAGGTACTCGATATCGGACAGCGAGGTCAGCGTGCCGGTAGGATTGTTAGGAGTGCAAACGTAGAACACCCCAGCATCCGGTGCCGCGGCCAACATGGCCTTCACGTCGTGGGCGTAGGTTTTCGTCAATGGAATCTTCACGAGCCGTGCCCCGGCGACGTTAGCCGCATGCATGCCGGCCTCATAGCCAGGATCTGCGGTTACGTAGCTCCGGGTCGCTGAGGTGTACGCTAATACCGTGAAATGCAGCGGATTGCTCGATCCCGGAAATGCGGTGAGATATTCCGTCTTCAGCCCTTGCATCTGGGCGTAGGTAGCTTCCAGGCTGTCGGTCAACTCCAACTGATAGCGGCCGCCCATGGGCAGAATCGCAGACATGGCTTCCAGCGCCGCCTGACACGGTCCCAGAGGATTCTCGTTCTGGTCAATTACCACCGCACCCGTGGGCGGAACAGCCCGTTGGGCAGCCATTGCCAGCATGGGCTCGGTAACGATGCCGAGCGCGGCCGTCGCGGATGCGGCGGTCGACAAGTGCAGAAATGATCTGCGGGACAACGAGGTGAGAGTACGTCTTTCCGCCATCAGAAACCTCCGTCCGTAGCAGTGGCCTCTTATCTTACCCTTTTGTAAGGAGGGATGGGATCAGCGAAAACGGGCCCGATGCTCCTGCAGAATGCAACGGTCCATGACCACGAAGATACCGTGACTCCTCGCCTTCTGGGCCGCCGGCTCGTGGACAATCTCTTCCTGCATCCAAATGGCGGGAACCTTCAACTCGATTGCCTGCTCGACGATTTCGCTGATGAACTCGGGGCGGCGGAAGATATTAACGATGTCGATCTTCTCCGGCACATTGAGAAGCGTGGGATAAGACCGTTCGCCCAAGGCTTCGTCGATTCTAGGATTAACCGGAATAATCCGGTAACCGTGACTTTGCATATAGGCGGAGACCCCGTGACTGGGTCGCAGCGGGTTGTCAGAAAGCCCCACCACGGCAATGGTTTTGCTTCGTTGCAGTAGCTCAGTGATGGGGTCTGGCAGCGAGGTCATCGAAAGGACATTGTAGCGCGGTCCCGATTGCCGGAAGCGCCGGCTTACTTCTTCGTAACATCCAACTTGGCGCGAAACATTTTCGTCGCCAGTTTGCGGACGGTGTCGGAGACTTCCTTATTACCGGCGAGGTTGCGGAGATCGTGAATCAGCAGGTTCTTCATCAAGCCGAGGGAAACATCGATCGGCGTCCGAGGATTGAAGGTAAGATTGCGGACCACCGGATACATTTTCATGAAGCGCCGCTTCAGGGGGATCGCGCGTAACACAGCTTCCAGCACGTTCTTCTGGCTGGCAAATTTCTCTACCTCGCCGTCTGTGAGCTTGGGCGATTCCAGCACTGCCAGGGCCACAATTTTGGTTCCGTCACGGATGAGCAGCGACCGCTCTTCCTTGTTGCCCTTCAGGGCCAACTGAATGCGCCCCTTGATGTCGAGCTTGGAGATCTTCTGCAAGGCGCTGCCGCGTTGCTCATCTGAACTCAAGATCCACTTCTTCGCGGCGGGTTTGCGCGCGGGGGCTGCGGCGGCAGCTGCACCTGAAGCGGAAGACACCGTGACTGTTGGCTCTGCTTGATCGGCCGGGGCAGACGGCCCCTCCGTAAGCCCTTCGCTCAGCGGGCTAACGGGTTCAAATGCCTTCCCCGTCTCCTGAGCAATCTCCGCGGCATGCTCTGTGTAGAATGCGTTCACTACCGCGTCGCTGACCTCCTCCGCCGGATTCTCGCTTTTAGGGGTGCCAGGCACAGGCGGCGGGGCAGGAGCCTCTAGATTTTCCACTGGCCCAGTCGGCGATTGCAGGGCCGCCAGTTTTTCCTGAATTTCTTTCGATTCCTGCATGCGGACCGTCGGATTGGAGCCCAGGGCATTCAGCAAATCCGCCGACATCTCGACCCGAGGGCTCTTCAGCATAATTTCAACCTGCTCGCGCGTAGCCGAGGCGGCCAGAGACATAAGGTGGTGTTCCCCCACCGCGGGATTCTCCAGCAGGCCCGGCAAGAGCACCGGTCGCAGATTCTGCGGGTCGATCATGTACTCCAGGACCTCTTTCGGCGTCTTCGAGCTGGACGCGGCTTCCCGGGAGGAAGCTTCGTCCCAACCGGCCAGGGTCATCTTCGCCTGCTCGCCAAACACCTTGTTGTGGGTGGCAAGATAGACCAGAATCTCAATCATTTCCGGGGCCGGCACCAGCAGCGCTCCTTTGGCGGCAAACTGCATGGTGTTCGAGGGCAGCGCGGAGTTGCGGATGACATCAATCATTCGCGGCATACACGAATCCCTGTTTCTCCAGAGATTAGGATCGCCTGCGGGAGCGCCGTTTGCCCAGTATTTTCGGTGGAAGTAACGTTACGAAAGGCACGCCGAGAAGACTCAGGCCACAGGAAACACGCGGCAGACAGTGTGCGCTGTGGTCATTTTCCATCCAGGATTTCCAGTTCCTTAACCAGGCGCGAGAGTTGGTTGACTACGCGGTTCGGTTTGTGGCGCTGGAATTGGTTGAGTAAGGCCCGGTAGTACCAGACCGTGCCTTCGCGCTTGCCGTTGAAGCGTTCCCAGATTTTTTCTCCATCCTCGCGATAGTCAGTCAGAATGTGCCGCAGATTGTGGACTTTATCCGCCGCGGAAACCAGACGCACATCTGCATTCGCGGTGCGAAGGTGCCGAATGTAGTCTTTTTTTCGCTTTTTCCAGGCGGGCTTTGGTGTTTCGTAGGTATCGGTGCAACCGTCGACTACCTTCGCTACACGCTTGCCAAAGCGGCGACGAACTTCCTTCAGCATGGGCTTGCCGCCGCAATCTTCGACCACATCGTGCAACAGCGCCGCGATGGCCAGATCCTCATCGCCGCCGGCCTCGAGCACCAGGCCGGCAACTGCTATCAAATGGGAAATGTAAGGCGCGGGCGTGCCCTTGCGCATCTGGCCAGCGTGTTTGCGTGTGGCGAAGAGCAGAGCCTGCTCAAAACGGCGGGTGAGCTGGGTCGGGTTCTTTCTGGCTTTCATGCCCTGCCCTTAGTTTACTCACAACGAAAGCTCGGGCGCGTAGGGACAACCGCCCTCGGCGGTCCACAGAATCACCCACCCTAACAAAATCGGCTTGGGTGGGGCACCGTGCGGTAGCGGTTTATTTTTGGCCTCTGCGCATCTGCAGATAGGCGCGGATGAACGGCTGCAGGTCGCCATCCAGCACGCGATCCACATCGCCAACCTCGGTCTTGGTGCGATGATCTTTGATCAGGCGATAGGGTTGCAGCACGTAGGAGCGAATCTGCGAGCCGAAATCAATATCCAGTTTCGAGTCTTCGATTTTCTTCGTGGCTTCGCGCTTCTTCTCCATCTCGTGCTCGTAGAGTTTCGAGCGCAGCATGCTCATGGCACGGTCTTTATTTTTGTGCTGGGAGCGCTCATTCTGGCAGGCAGCAACGATTCCCGTCGGAAGGTGCGTGATGCGAACGGCGGAGTCCGTCGTGTTCACGTGTTGTCCGCCCTTGCCGCTGGAGCGATAAGTGTCGATGCGCAAATCCTCCGGCCTGATGACAACTTCCACGCTGTCGTCGATTTCCGGAGAGACAAAAACACTGGCAAACGATGTGTGCCGGCGCTTGGCCTGATCAAAAGGCGAGATGCGCACCAGACGATGCACACCGATTTCGCTGGTGAGGAGACCAAATGCATAGTCACCGTTCACTGCGAAGGTTGCCGATTTCAGCCCTGCTTCTTCGCCGGGCTGATAATCGTAGAGAATCGTCTGAAAGCCCTGCCGCTCCGCCCATCGCAGATACATGCGTAATAGCATGTCAGCCCAATCCTGCGATTCGGTTCCACCGGCGCCGGGGTGAATGGTGACGATGGCATTGCGCGCGTCGTTTTCACCGGAGAGGAGCGTTTCGGTTTCGAGCAAATCTACCCTCTCGCGCAGAGATGCGATTTCGCGCACCAGGTCAGCATCGACGCTCTCCCCCTCGCGTGCCAGTTCGAAGTAGGTGGCGATCTCGTCGCCGCGGCGGAGCAGATCGGCCTCGGTAGCCAGCATATTGTCGAGGCGCTTCTTCTCGCGCATCACCTGTTGGGATTTTTGCGAATCGGACCAGAAATTGGGTTCGGAGGCTTGCTTCTCGATTTCGCTCAGTTGGCGGCGCAGGTTGTCCGCGTCAAAGGTACTCCCGAAGTTCGCGGACTTTTTCTTTCAGTACAGCATATTCCTGTTCTAATTCTTCGACCATGTCTATGACTCTGCCTTCTTGCGGAATGGGAGCAGAATTGCTCCTGCAGAAATTATCGCACACAGATAGGCGAACCAGTCGCCGTGGCGCGTGTAAAAGGTGGTTACGTCGGAGAGCGCATAGGGAGCGGCCAATGCAGCCCGCGTCTTGCGAGGCAGAGCGGCAACCACGCGCCCGTCGGGATCAATCGAGGCGGTGACGCCTGTATTCGTGTCCCGCAGAAGCCAACGGGCGTTTTCCACGGCTCGCATGCGGGCCTGTTTCAGATGCTGAGCGTAAGCGCCGCTGTCGCCATACCACCCGTCATTGGAAAGATTGAAGAAAACCTGTGCTCCCTGCTGTGCGTACTGACGGACTTCATCCGGAAAGATCGACTCATAACAGATGAACACGCCGACCCGGCTGCCATCGGCCGGTAGCGGCGCTCGCGAACTTCCCGGCGTAAAATCGCCGACCTCCTTGGTTAATCCTCCCGCGAAAGAGAATAGACGTTGGAAGGGAACGTATTCGCCGAATGGGACCAGATGCAGTTTATCGTAGCGGGCTACCCAGTCTCCGCTGGGGCTCACCAGCGCAGCAGAGTTGAAGATGCGGGTGGCGTGATCCGGAGTGCCGCTGGCGTTGCCGGTGCCGACACTGCCTGCCAGCATCCACGCATTCGCCTGACGGGCAATGTCACCGACCGCGTCGCGAAAAACCGGATCGCTGGCGTAGAACGGAGCCGGTGATTCCGGCCAGACAATCAGCTCCGGATGGGACTCCTCCGCTTGCTTCAGGCTCAGAGCTTTGAGATCGCGTAGGGTTTCAAGGTAATAGTCTCTGGTCCAATCGGCGCCTTCAAGAATAGGGATATCGGCCTGCACGAGCACCGCTGTCTGATCGGTTCTTATTGCAGGAACCGGAATCAACTGGCCGGCTTGCAGAACCACCGCAGCGGACACCGCGGCGACCAGGAGCATTCTGCGCTTCTCTCGCGGCACCAGAAATGTTGCCGCCAGGGCTGCGTTCACCACCATGATTTCGAAAGACAGCCCGTAGACTCCAGTGACCGTTGCAATGCGGGCCAGGGGGATGTTATCGACCTGGCTGGTTCCTAGCAGATCCCAGGGAAAACCGGTGATGCGAGTGCGCGCCAGTTCCACCGCAACCCACACCACGGGCGCAAGCAGCAAGGCACGGCGGCTGAAAGCGGTGTCTCCAGCGAGCCAGGCGATCAACAATCCGAATACGCCGTGATAAAGCCCAAGGTACAGGCAGAAGAGAATCAGAATACCGACCGCGGCCAGGGCATTCACTCCGCCATACTGCCGCATCGTGTTGTAGATCCAATAGCAGGTTCCCAGGTACCACAGGATTCCACATGCATACGAGAGCAGAAACGCCTGTGACGGCTTCGCGGGAAGCAGCTTCATTCCCGCGCGGAGTTGCAGTGCGCCGGGTTGGCGCGCCCGCAGCAGCGCAACCAGCAGGGGCGCCACTGCGGCCCAGCCCAGAATGTAAAAATTCGGCAGCGGAAAGACGACGATTTGCAGCCCAGCCGAGAGGACTACCAACAACCAGGCACGCTGGTGAATCTGTCGCACAGGCAAGCATAACAAAGAGAGGTCAGAAGTCAGGCCCTGGAGCTGTCATCCCGAGCGCAACGAAGGATTTATTTAGTCCTGCGGGAGATACATAGATCCTGCGCGCCGCTCAGGATGACAATGGAACGTGCTTTCTCACAAATTCGATGATGTCTCCACTGACATAGCTCGGCGGCTGAATGCTAAACCACGGTTTCTCGCTCACCGGCTTCAGCGAAACCTCGGACCACGCTGAGCGGTTGGCTTTCTCATGCAGGATCACCGCATCCGCCACATCGAGAAACTCCTGGGCGGATCGCTTGAAGTCTGCCGTAGCCGGATCGAGAACGGTCAGATAAAGGTCGGGACGCAAGAACTTTAGAATGCTGTTGGACTCGAGAATTGCATTTCGGGACTGAGCAAGCCGCTCGCGGATGCTGGGCATGGCCTCGGCCAGTCTGCCTTGCTCGCTTCGCACCCACCAGGCGCGCTCAGCCCCAGCCACCAGAAAGCGCGATGTGTCCGAATCCCCGGCGCGGCTTTTCTCTTCAGAAATAGCCCACGTGTGATCGTCGCTGGCGCAGTGGCAGGATTCCCCGTTTCGCGAGCAAATGCCATGTCCGTATTGCGTGATTTTGAAGGCCGTCCAGTGATACTGCGGCAGGGCAGCGATCAATCCGGCGACGACGCTGGTTTTGCCGACGCTGCGTGAATGCCCGCCGATGACAACGATGGCCATAAGCAGCACAGGTTTCGCGGGCGAGAACGCCCGTGACTACGCGAACTAGTCTCTTTTTGCCAGGCGGGCGAGAACGGCTAGTTCTCTTAGGAACTCGCGCACGGGTTTTGCCGGAGTCCCCCAGAATGCCACGCCCTTGCCACGCAAAATCTTGTTGGGTAGCACGCCGCCTTGTCCTCCCAGCATGACGCCTTCTTCGATGCGGGCGTGCTCGCCGATGCCCACCTGCCCGCCGAGAATTACGTTTTTCTCAATCGTGATGCTGCCGGAAAAGCCAGTCTGGGCGGCGATCACCACGTCTTCGCCGATGTCGCAATTGTGGCCCACGTGCACGAGATTGTCGATCTTGGTGCCCCGGCCGATGCGGGTTACGTCGAGCGCGCCTCGATCAATGGTGGTGTTGGCGCCGATCTCCACGTCATCTGCAATCTCCAGGCGGCCAATTTGCGGGAACTTCTCATAATGGCCGGTCGCGCTGTCGCGCACGTAGCCGAATCCATCGCTGCCCAGCACTGCTCCGGAGTGAATGATCAGGCGATCGCCTAGCCGCACATCCGGATAAATCGTCACGTTGGGGTGGAGCTCGCAATTTTTCCCGATAACACTGCCGCGGCCAATCACGCAGCCCGCGCCAATCCAGGTGCCATCGCCAATTTCGACCTCGGCGGCAATGACCACCCGCTCGTCGATAGTAACGTCATCGCCAATCCGTTCCGGCAGATGCACCATCACGCTGGGATGAACGCCCGGTTTACGGACCGGTTTCGCATAGAGAAGCCGCGCGGCTCGCGCGAAGGCGAGCTTGGGATGAGCCAGGATCAGGAGCGGTTTGTCGTTGGCGCGGCCGGCGGCAAAGTCTCCGGCGATGACTGCAGCGGCACGCGAGTGCAGCGCTGCTTCCAGGTTTTTCTCATCGTCAATAAAGACCAAATCCCCTGGAGAGGCCGACTGAATGCTGGCGATCCCGCTCAATTCCACGCTGCCATCTCCCAGCAGCCGCGCCCCCACAAACTCCGCCACCTCCCGCGTGGAGCGCCTCACGGTTACGCTGGTCATCTCACCGTTTTATACTTTTGCCCAAAGAAAGGGAAGCGACGCTAGAATGCGGAGATGGAGCGTAAGATTTTCTGGATCAGCTTTACTGTGCTCGGATTGTTCGCCGATTTCATCCTGCCTATCTGGTGGGCGCTGGCGGCAACCGTCCCGATTGTTTTTGCAAGCTGGTGGATAGCCTACCGCAGCGACTGGTTCTGAGCGGCCTGAGAATCGCAGGAAGTCAGTAAATCGGTTTCTCTCCTTGCGGCCGCGTCTTCCAGCGGCGGTGGACCCATAGCCACTGATCGGGATAGCGCCGCACATAGTCTTCGATAATCCTGGTAAACAGCGCCGTGTTGGCCACCGCATCCGCATCGTCGTCTCCAGTACGAATCAGCTTCAGCTCAGGATCGAAGCGCAGCCGGTATTTGCGCAGGGCCGGATCCCAGATCGTGAAGCCCGGAACCACTGCCGCATCCGTTCGCAGAGCGATTCTGGCCAGCCCGCTCGCCGTACATGCCGGGATGCCAAAAAAATCCACGAACACACCTTGCGGCGGCGTCATATTTGTGTCCATCAGAATGCCCACGGTCTCGCCGGCTTTCATGGCGGACAGCAGCCCGCGCACGAAGTCGTCTTTGTCCACCATGGAATTACCGTGCATGGTACGGTACTGACGAGTCAGGCGATCGAGGTAGGGATTGTCCAGGGGACGCATGACCACGTGCAGAGGATAGCCTTGCAGTGAATGGGCAAATGCGGACAGCTCCCATCCGCCCAGATGCGCGGTGAGAAAGAGCACGCCCTTGCCGCGCGCGAGCGCCCGGTCAAAGTTTTCGAATCCATCGTAAACGACGACCCGGTTGATATTTTCCCGCGTGTATTTGGGAAAGAGGCAAACCTCGGCTACCTGCCGCCCGAAAGAGGTAAAGACTCCGCGCAGTATTCGCTTGTGCTCGCGACGGCTTTTTTCGGGAAAAGCCAGCGCCAGGTTGCGCATACCGACCCGGCGCAGACGAACATGAAGGAAATATACCTTCCAGGCAAGAATTATTCCTGCAGCCCGGGCCAGGGGACGGGGCAAGGCACCGATGAACTTGATCAGCAGCCAGGCGAGCGCGAACTCGAGTTGCTGACGCATGTCGCAGGAAGCCGAGACGGTAGCATTCGGCAAAATGAGATGTCAAACGGCGCCTATGCAGGCGCGAGCGTCCCCACTCGTACTGCCCACCGAGCCGCGTGCGGGCGAGGATGGACGCCTACGATTTCTAGACCGTGTGCTTACTTCGCGGCGGCTTGGGCCCACTTCGCCAGCGTCGAGAGGAAAGGATAGGCCTCGGGAGGAGCTGGAGTGGCTCCCTGCAAGGTTGCTTGCAGGGTGACCATGTGTCCGTAGAACTCCCGCGTGCTGTCTTTGTCCTGGCGGACCACAGCTCCATCGAGCGCCACCCCGGCGAATACGCCCCGGGCGCGGGAATAGCTCAGCACCTGGGCCCGCATCTTCCAATCCGTGTCGGCGGCGGCGTGGCGCCCCACCGGGCCGGCAGCCACGCTGGCGTCCGCACCCAGCTTGAACTTGCTGGTGAGCAGGTTTCGCATCCCATCGTCGTTCATGATAAGCATTACCAGGTCTACGGCTTGAACCCCGATCTGGAAACCGAAGCTGCCCCCTTCTACGCTGAAGAATGCTGGTGCGCTCCATCCTTTCGGTGTGCGGCAGCTCGACACGCCTCGTCCATAGCGCGCCCCCACGATGAAGCCTCCGTTGAGCATGGTCGGCACTACGGCGATGCACTCGGCTGACCCCAGCACGTCCGAGGGGATGCCTTGATCCGGCGCGCCCTGAATCTCATTCAAAACATCGGCGGCGGCCTGCACCCGCTGTGTGGCCTTGGTTTCATTCTTGTCTTCATCCGCGGCAAACGAGATTGTTACCAGAGAGAACATCAATGACAGCAGCAAGGCTCTTTTCATAAATTCCACAGATCTCCCGGCGATTAATTCTTGGCCTGAATTCTTATGCTAAGGGATTCACTGCTGTGGAAAAGGGTTGCGCGGGTTACGGAGTGCCTTATCAAGTACTCGGGCAAATGCAGGGGAAAAAAATTCGGGGTCGGCAACGGTGACCCTAAATCTCCGCTCCCAACCCCGTCTCCCAGGTTCTGTGGTAGGTGAAGCGAGTATGCGGTAGAAGGGGGGAGCCGACAAGATTACCGAGGTCATCGTCCTTTGGTAACCGGCGCGGTTGCCTACTTCGCGGTCACCAGGGAGTGGGTGATGGCATGTACGGAAAGCGCGATCCGGTTCTGCACGCCGACCTTGCGCATGAGCTTGGCTACGTGCGCCTTTACGGTGCGCTCCTCAATACCCAGGGCGGCGCCAATTTCCTTGTTGGAGCGGCCAGCCACCAGCATCTCCAGCACCTCTTTTTCGCGATCGGTAAAGGTGACACGGCCCGCCGGGAAGATACGCCCGGGCGAGGAAGATACGCGTTCGATAAACATGGAGAGCACGCGGCGGGGAGCCCATACCGAGCCCTCGTTCACGATGCGGATGGCTTGCACGAATTCGGCGGGCGAGGCGGCCTCATCCACATAGCCCTTGGCGCCCGAAGCAATGGCTTTCAGAACCGCTTCGTCGTCCATGCCCGAGCCCGTAACGATAATGCGGAGGTCCGGCCGGGTGGCCTTAAGGCTTGCCATGACATCGAACAGGTTCTGGCCGCTGCGATTGCCCAGCAAGACCAGATCGATGGCGGCGGTCCCGATCTCGGGGAGCGTGGACGACGTCAGTTCGAAATCCGTCTCGTTGTCGAACAAGGCCCGAAAGCCCACAAACCGCAGCGGATCACTCTCCACTACGGCAATGCGGATAGGAGTCTTTTTTGCCAATGCAGTTTTTGTCGCCATTCCGGCTTTCATAATTACCCTGTGCGGATAGATGCCCTAGAATAGCCGGATAAAGGCGCGATACGAAAGACTGGAATGCCCCGTCCAATTACGGGAGTAACATGGACAGCATCTAAAAAAGAGAGGGCGAAACCTGATGAAATTGCAGCGCTTACGAACTACCCGCTGGATCGCCACCGGGCTCCTGGCGGGCTCTTTGTGGGCTACCGCGCAGACCACCTACCAGCCCAAGTTCCCGGGCGATCCGGCGCGCTCCGAGTCTGAAGCCGTGGCTTTAGGCTACCTGCGGACGGTCCTCCGGGCCCAGCATTTGTATCAAAAAAAGAACGACAAATTTGCCGACTCTTTGGCCGCGCTGGTTCATACCGGGTCCTTTACACGCCGCATGACCAACCCCGACCAGGGCGACTATACGGTGCTGTTCCATGCCCGCAAGGAAGGCTACGAGCTTACGCTCAGCCCCAAGCAGGCCATTGCGCCCGATCATCGTTCGTTCTACGCCACAGAAGATGGCGTGATCCATGGGGATGAAACCAAGACGGCAGACGAGGATTCACCCAAGGTGAAGTAAGTTGCCTGCGTCAGGAGCCCTGGCGTATCTGTGCCGCTTTTCCGTTCTGGTAGGTGATGGTCAATGGGTGATCCCCGTTGGGGTAATGTACGGTTTTTACCTCCGGATCGCTGGAGCGGTCGGGAACACCCATGCCGATGGCAAAATCCGCCTGCAATTCATTCATCCCGGGCTTGACCTGGTGCTGCTCGACGGCCTCCCAGACTTCTGCCGGCCAGTGTTTGTAGAGATCGTGCGGGTCCTGGATGTATAGCATCTCGTCGGAATAGATCTGGTAGTCGCCACCTTTGACCGAGCCGATGGGAAAAGCGTAGCTCTTACCATCCTTCTCGAAGACGGCCATGACCTGGCGCTGGTCCGGCGTGTGCGGTGTAATGTCTGTCACCACATCCTTGATTTGCAGTTTTTGTATGGGTAGCAACTGGCCGGCTTCGCGAGCGAAGTCCGTGCGGTGATTCGCGTACGGATAGTAGGTGTAGCGATACCCCTCTTTCACCCACACCGGCTGCTGGGTGAGCTGCCGGGCCGATTGCAGATCGTAAGGGTAGAGTTTTTTCGGGATAACGTAATAATCAGCATTCAGCGGCAATTCCCGGTTGTCTGCTTGCGGGGATTGGCGGGCGTGGCGCTCGTACAGGATGTAGGCGGTTCGGAGACCCGCCACAAGCATTCCGGCTGCGAGAGCGAGTTCGATTCTCTTCTTGGTTTCCGGGGTCATTGGAAGCAATGTAGTCGAGCCGGTCGAAGAAAGAAAGCGCTTCTATTGGTCTCCCCGGTAAGCCGTAATCGCGGAGCGCAAAGAGAAGCGGCAGAAAACACAAGGCAATCGAGAAAAGGCCCGTTGCGAGAGCGAATTGAGGCAACCTGAGGTAAACTTACTTACAACAGGAAAAACGCCATGGCTGCCGTCACCCCGGACGAAGTGATCAGCGCATTAAAGCAATGCTACGACCCCGAGATTCCCGTGAACATCGTGGATCTGGGCCTCATCTACGGGGTACGCCTGGAACCCGCGTCCGAAGGGCAGCAGGATGTCACCGTCGACATGACCCTCACCGCGCAGGGCTGCCCGGCTCACGTAATGATCGGAGAGCAGGTGAAATCCAGGCTGGAATCGTTACCCGGGGTTCGCACTGCGCAGGTGAACGTGGTTTGGAGTCCGCCGTGGACGCCGGAGCGGATCAGCCCCGATGCGCGCAAGCAACTGGGGATTGAGTAGACTCGCCTTAGCCGCGCAGGAAACCTTCATACCAGGCCGCACCGCGCCCTTCCGCAAGCTCGGTGATTCGTTCCCCGGCACGCGACACCACATCGAGAAAAACCGTGCCCCGTTCAAGATATCTCGGTAACCGGTCGCGAACCTCGGCGAATTTTTCCGGATATTCGGACGCGAGTGTGGCCAGGCTCACTCCGGTGAGAATTACTCCAGCCGTCGTTTTTCCTTTCAGAAACATCGCCAGGGCCGCGCCCGCAGATCCCGCCAGCAGCGCCCGCTTCCAGTTTGGCATGCCGCCCTCCGATTCCCACAGAATTCTACAACCTCCCTCATCTACGAACTGGTGACCGCTTTGATGCCGGCAACCTCATCCGGGTTTTGAAGGGCAGATCACATCGAGCACAAAGCGCACCCGCTCGTCGACAGCAACGCAGGGTAACACGAGGGTTTCATACCCGTACTCGGAATAGGTCGCCATCATTGCCTCAAAGGTTTTGACGGCCTCCGCGAATTCCTGTTTGCGTTCGGCGTCCTGCCGGAAGATTTCCGGCCACGGCGGCGCCACGAAGACCCGGCGGTTGTAGCGGAAGACCTCGATTGCCTTCTCGACGCGCCTGGGCACCGGCCGGCCTACCAGTCGCAAGTAGCCCGCGACATCAGGCACGCCACGATCGAAGAAGACCGGTCCGGCGCAGCTTTGGGCCATACGATAGGAGCGCATTTCCCAACTCAGCATCAGCTCTGCGAAAACCCCGGGATCGACCCAGGGCAACGCATCGCCCCCGATCGCCACCTGGTCCTGAATAATTGCCCGGCCGGCCTCCATGGTCCGAGCGTGGCCGAGCCGCTCGAGCGCATCCAGAAGCGTGCTCTTCCCCGAACCGGGCCCGCCGGTTAGAACGAAGAAACGCCGCGCCTCATCACTCCTCGTCATTGGTCTCGGTTGCACGCTGAGCTGGATCAGTAAATCGTGTATCCCGGCGCGGGATTGCGAACTTCCGGCTTGGATGCCATCAAGAGCAGGGCGCCGGTTCTCTTGAAGGCGCGCAAGTCTTCCAGGCTACGAAACGACTTGGTCTGGTAATCGTCGGGGGTTGGAGTGTCGTCCGGAATCTGGCGAGCCTCGACCTTCTCGAATGCATGTTTTTTCAATAGATCCACATACTCCGCCGATGATCGGACCTGTACCGGCACCTTGAGCTTGTCGACCCATTGAAGGGAATAAGGGTTGTCCTTGTAAAGGTTGATCAGGATGAACAAGCGCCCGTGCGGGGCCATTACGCGGAACAGTTCGGCGAGCGCCCGTTCCTGATCAGAGTAGTAGTAGAACGATTCAACCGACAGCACCTTGTCAAAAAAGTTTTCTTCCCAGGGAATCTGCTGAGCCGAGCCCCAGACGTATAGCACGTTGTCGAAATCTCTCGATGCCATGCGCGCATGGCGGATCATCTCATCGGAGACATCGACGCCGACCACCTGGCCGAAACCCTCCGGACCCTCCCCGACCATGCGTGCGAGAAGGCGGGTTGCCCAACCCGACCCACATCCCAGGTCGAGCACACGCTCGCCGGGGCGCAAATCCATCAGCCGGATGGTCTTCTCGGTGATGTCGAGATGATGGCTTTCCATCTTCTCGCCTTCGCCGCGCTCCGCCCAGGTGTTGAACTCCTGCTGCAGGCGCTGGTCGGGAGTGGGGGATGAATCAGTCATGGGGTTCCTCCGTGTAGTTCCCTGTCCTTTGTGGTTAGACCGCGCGACCACCCCAGGAAATCACACCGGATATGGTACATTTGCCGTCTGCATGGCTTCAAACCCGCAGCCGCCGCCTGAACCCGAGCCCGATCTTCTCTACTGCCCGAACTGTGCCGTCGAGGTCTCCGATCCACTGATCTGCGGCGACTGCTCGGCGGTGATTTGCCGGCGCTGTGGCACGCCTTTGGAGTCGCCCGATGAGTTGGGAATCGGATAACTCCATGGCCCTCCCGACGGTTACTCCCGCGCCTGCTACGGCTGACAGCGAATCTACCCCAAGTCTGATTCGCGGGCTGTCACTTCTGGATTCGGTTTTGCTTCTGGTCAGCGGAATTATAGGATCGTCGATTTTTCTGACTGCCAAAGACATAGCCGGCCCACTGCCGCAGCCCATGCTCTTTCTCGGTGTCTGGGTGCTGGGCGGGATTGTTTCTCTGTTCGGGTGCGTGGCATTTGCCGAACTGGGTTCGATGTTCCCCGATTCCGGTGGCCAGTACGTTTATCTGCGGGAAGCCTACGGCGACCTGGTGGCGTTTCTCTACGGCTGGATGCTGTTCGCCGTGGCCAATGGAGGAACCATAGCCGCGCTGGCCGTGGCTTCGGCGGCCTACATGGGCGAGATCGTTCCCATGATCTCGCAGCAACACGTGGTGCTTACATTCTTCGGTATCACGGTGACCCGTGCGCATCTGGTCGGGTTGCTTCTGATCGCAGTGCTGACCTGGGTCAATGTAGTCGGTCTGCGCTGGGGCGCGCTGCTGCAAAACGTCTCCACCTGGACGAAGTTTGCCGCCATGGCGGCGTTCGTGGTTTTGGGGTTCGCTATCGGCAAAGGCCACTGGGACAACTTCCGGCCGCACGGTGTGGGCCTGAGCATGGGACTGAGTCCGTCGCAGTTCATCTCTGCCATGGGAATAGCACTCATCGCTGTTTTTTGGGCTTATGACGGATGGGTCTATATCACCTGGGTGGCAGGCGAAGTGAAAGAGCCGCGCCGCAATGTGCCTTTGGCCATGGTGCTGGGCATTCTGGTGGTCGGCGTGATCTACATGGCCATGAACGTAACTTACGTCTACGCCATGCCGCTGAGCGAGGTCGCCAAGCACGATACGATTGCCCATGCCGCTGCGGCAGTGTTGTTTTCTCCGCGCGCTGCGATCCTGCTCTCCGCGACGATTGCCATTTCCTGCTTCAGCGCCGCTGCAACCTGCACGTTGTCCGGTGCTCGCGTTTGCCTCGCCATGGCGCAGGATGGAGTTTTTTTCAAGCGCATGGCGGTCATCCATCCCAGGTGGCGTACTCCGGCGTTCAGCCTGATCGGGCAAGGAATCTGGGCCGCGTTTCTTACCCTCAGCGGGCGCTACGATCAGCTTTACACCTACGTCATTTACGGCATGGTGTTGTCTTATACCCTGACTGTCATCGGCCTCTTCATCCTGCGCTGGAAGCGTCCGGACACCCCGCGTCCCTACCGCTGCGCCGGCTATCCGTGGATTCCCGCGATTTATGTCCTCGCGGGCGCGTCGTGGACTCTGAACACGATCGTCACCCGCCCCACCGAGGCCTTCTGGGGGACAGCAATCATGCTGGTTGGCGTGCCAGGATATTTGTACTGGAAGCGGGGTGGCAGAGCAGTGGAGTGAATTCGTGCCAAAGCTTGGATATCGCCCGCGGCGCCTGCTCAAGCACCGCTGCTTGCGTCGCTCGCTGTCATCTGGCGCCAAAGCCAGCCAGCCTTTAGAATAGGAAATTCTGGTCCAATGTTCAAGTATACCTGGCTGGGGTGTCGATGATCGTTTGCCGTGTGGCTCGTACCGCGGGAGTTTTGGGCTTGTTGGCGATTTGCCTATCCTGCGGAGACTATTACCGTCCCGTTGCCAACCCCGTTATTCCCAGTCCGCCAAACTCCAGTCCCTCTCATATCGCGCTGGTGGTTACGGGGAACGGCGACAACAATCCCGGAGCCGGCGTCACCATCAACGTTTCCGGGGACACCGCGGTATCTCAAGCGACCGTGGGACTGGTTCCAGTGCACGCGGCGCTGGTCCAGAGGGGGACCCTGGTGTATGTGGCCAACAGCCACGAGGACACGGTTTCTGAGTTTGGGCCATCGACTCCCGCGCCGGTAACTACGATCAGCCTGCCAGCTGGCTCTGCGCCCGACTTTGTGGCAACCACCGAGAGTTCCACGGTCTATGTGGCGAACTCCGGCGGCGGCAATGTGGCCGCTATTTCTACCTTCAACAATGTGATCACCAATACCATTCCGGTGGGCGTGAATCCGGCCAGCATGGCGGAGCTTCCCAATGGCCAGAAGCTCTACGTAGCGAATAAGGGAAACGGCACCGGAAATGGCTCAGTTTCGAGCATCAATACCATCGACAAGATTCCCAACCCCCCGGTTGCCGGCACCTGGATGTCTCCGGTGTGGGTAGCGGTGCGCTCCGACGGGCAACGGGCCTATGTACTGGATAGCGGAACTGGAAACGTATCGGAGATCGACACCTTTACCGACGGGGTTATAAAGAGTGTGGCCGTGGGAGTGGGTGCTGATTTCATGCTCTACGATCCCACCCTCGACCGTTTGTACGTCACCAATCCGGTTGCCAATCAGCTAATGGTTCTGGATGCGTCTTCAGATTCGCTGCCAGTCACTGCGGTTTCGGTCGCCAATCCCGTTAACTTAGCCGCGTTGCCCGACGGGACGCGAGCGTACGTTTCGAGCGCTACCCTGACCGCCGGAAACGTCGTGAGTTCGCAGGTTACCGTGCTTAATGCCGTCGACTTCAGCGTGAAAACCACCATCCCGTTAACCAAGGTCAACGCGGTTCCGGGATGTGCGGCAAACACGTGGTCTGAATTGTTTATGGCGGCTGCAGCGGACAGTACTAAGGTTTACATCGGAAATTGCGATGCCGGAAATACTGCGATCATTAATACTTCCAACGACACCCTGGTGACGACCATCGCCTCACCCCTGAGCTCACAGAAGCCCGCCACCAACGGCGGAACGCCTCCGCCGCAAAATCCGGTTTTTGTTCTGGCGGGGCCCTAGAACTCGAATCATAACCTCGGCAGTCTTCAACCCTCCAGGCTATGTTGTTCGAGCGCTAGGGGAAGTCTCGTAGTTCTCCAGGGAAGGAATCGGAGCAAAGGATTGCGGGAAGGGCGTTCTGCGACGAGTTGGCTGTGGCTAAACCGCGGCTGCTTTCTCGGACTTGTGAGTATGGCTGTAACGCAGGGCGATGTTCATGTACACATTGCCGCTGCCGGTTTCAAAACAAATGACCAGCGCTTCGGTGTCTTCGCTGCTCTTGGCGCCGTGATCCGAAGTGTGGAGGACGGGAGGATGCACGCGGAAATTGCAGCCCTGGTCGTTGAGGAAAGTGACCGCGTTGCCGATGACCTGATTGGCCAGTTCGAAGACGGTCTCCTTGATGAGCTCGTCGGATTCCGGCAGATCAGTTCCGGCAAACTTGCTGGCCACGCGCACCGCAGTCTCGGGATCGAGATCGAAGATAATTCGTCCTTCGATATCTCCGGTAATCCAGATCAGAGCCGCCATGCCTTTTCGGCGGTAGGCTTCTTCTTCCATGCTCAGATTTCCGATTGACATGGGACACTGCAGTCCTTGCGCCAAAACGGCGTCAGCGGCATTGATGAACGGCTGGATCAACTCCATCTTCATAATTAGGCTCCTGCGCCCGCGCTGGTGACCACGGTTCCGTCCTCGCCCATCACGTACTTGATGACTTCGTACAGGACCTCGGGCTTGACCGGTTTCTGCACGAAGTGGCGCGCGCCGCGTTGCAGAGCCGCCACAATGTTTTCCTGATAGCCCACGGAAGATACCATCACGACGCGCGCTTCGGGATGCTTCTGCACGATCTTCTCGGCAGCTTCGATCCCTTCCATCTGAGGCATGGTGATGTCCATCAGCACGATGTCCGGGTTGACCCGGTCATATTCGCTGATGGCGGTCATTCCGTCTCCCGCTTCGCCGGCAAGCTGGCCACCAAAAGTCTCGATCATGCGGGCCAGGTTCTTGCGGGCGAAGACGGAATCATCCACTACAAGGTAGCGCACCGGTTGGCCGTCCTTGCTGCGTTTCACGGGTACAAACTGCTCCATAGCAACCTCCATTGCCAGGCAAAAGTTCCGGCTCGCCGTTTGGGCAGCCGGAAAAATCAGTTTTTTCCAGCGCCGGCGGCTCTGCCGCCCTCGCCGGTCTCTGCTGCGCTCCCACCCTTGCGATCCTGCGTGCATTGGGCGAGCAGCGTATTGGCCAGCGCGTCCAGGCCGACCACTCTTACGGCATAACCACGTTCGATCGCTGCTTTCGGCATGCCGTAAACAACACAAGATTCCTCATTCTGGGCGATGGTCATCCCGCCGGCCCCTTTCACCAGGCCGAGGCCGTGGGCGCCATCTTCGCCCATGCCGGTCATGAGCACGGCGACACTTTTATCACCAAATTCCTCCGCGACACTGCGAAACAGCACATCCACCGAAGGACGATGCCCATTTACCCGCGGCTCGTCGCTCAAAACCACGACATCGCCGAGCGGGAGGCGCTTCACTTTCATGTGGCGGCTGCCGGGGCACACCAGGGCGCGACCGGCTAATAGCAGGTCACCGGACTGGGCTTCCTTGACGCGGATGGCGCAGATTTCGTCGAGCCGCCGGGAGAACATCTCGGTGAAACCTTCGGGCATGTGCTGCACGATCATGATCGCGCCGGGGAAGTCCTTGGGCAGTTGCGGCAACAGGTATTGCAGAGCCTGCGGGCCTCCGGTAGAGATTCCGATCGCCACCACGCGGTTCGGACAATTCTTCGGATCGAGAGCGAGCTTCTCGAGTGGGGCAGCTGCGGGCGCCTTGGGAGCAGAGATCTTTATCCCCCGGCTCTGCGCCGCAGCCTTGATTTTTCCGATCAGCTCGTTGGCGATCTCCGGCATGCGGGCAGAGACGTCATTGGGCTTGGAGACGAAATCGAACGCCCCCATCGACAGGGCCTTGAGCGTTACCGACGCCCCCTGGGTGCTGTGCGAGCTCACTACGATCACCGGGATGCGGTGGCCGCGCATGATTTCCTTCAGCATTTCCAGACCGCCCATGCCGGGCATTTCCAGGTCTAGAGTGATGACTTGGGGC
>Ga0335078_10001430_pt1 | contig 36033 bp, 29 predicted proteins | sample Lox_Sample_32_FD_206711 | JGI IMG/M metagenome (GOLD analysis project Ga0335078, IMG submission 206711) | Soil microbial communities from Loxahatchee National Wildlife Refuge, Florida, United States - Lox_Sample_3.2 | ecosystem: Environmental > Terrestrial > Soil > Wetlands | place: USA...
TGCAGATAAGCTTTGAGCAGATCGCGCAAGCCGTCGGGATTCGAATCGATGTCGGAGATTTTGGAAAGAGTAGCGACGGCACCGGCGGCATCGCCCGACTCCAGCATGTTCTTGCCCTGCATCAGCAAGGCGTAGGTGTTGCCGGGGTCCAGCGTGAGCATGCGCTGCAGGATTTCTTCAGCGCCGCTGAGCGAGCCCTTGGAGCGCATGCTCTCGGCGGCGGCGGAGAAAATCTGCCAAGCTTCGGTCTTCTTGCCCAAGCGGATGTAGACTTCCGCGAGGCGAACCCGCATGGCGCCGTTTTCCGGGTCCATCTCTAAAATCTTCTGGAAGATGCGGACGGCATTTTCGAGTTCGCCGGCCTTGAGGAATTCCTCGGCGACCTGCAGGTATTGGGCGCGCGCGTCGTTGAAAAGGCCCTGCTGGGTATAGAGTTCGGCCAGCTTGAGCAGGCTCTCGAGGGAAGGCTTGAGCTTGCTGATCTTCTTATACATGGCGATGGCTTTGACCGTGAATCCCTGGGTCGCATAGGCATCGCCCACAGTCTTGAAGAACTCGGTGGCTTTGTCGGTTTCACCGAGGCGGGAGTAAAGATCGCCGACGGTGTTGGTGACGGTTAGATCCTTGGCGTCATGCTTGAGGATCTTTTCGTACTCGGAGATGGCATTCTGCAGTTTGCCCTGCTGGACGTACTTCTCCGCAGTGGCGAGGACTTTCTGTTTGTTGAAGCCAAACAACGCCATAAGAGCACGAGCTCCAGACCCTGGTGTTCAAAAACAAAGTCTTGACGCAGAACCCGACGAACGCTGGGGGCTGTTCCCCGGGTGCGGCCGGAGGGTCATCTCACATATCGGCAGATGGCCGACCGGACAAGGCCAATTGTACGACCGGGCGTCATGAACCGCATGGTTACCAAGGGTTACCGAAAGGGAGTGTACGAAAGGGTTACCAAGGGAACCGGGGAAAAGCGCTGCCGAGGGGAGAACGCACCGGCCAAGTCCGCGAGTCCCGTCTTTTCGTGGAAAAAGGAATGCCAATTCTAATCGCTGGAGAAAAGCCTTGCATTAAAACTACACCTGTAGTAGTACTACACACATGAGTAGGAGTAACGAGATGGCTGAACCGAAATTGGCGAAGCTTGAGATGCGGATTATGGAAACCCTGTGGACCCGAGGGCAGGCATCGATCCGAGAGATTCAGGAAAGCTTTCCCGAGAACGACCGGCCTGCCTACACGACGATCCAAACCACCGTCTACCGGATGGAAGCGAAGAAGGCAGTGCGCCGCGTGAAGAAAGTGGGCAATTTTCACGTCTTCGAAGCCGCGGTTTCTCGCACGGCCGCGCAGCGCCGATTGATCGATGATTTGCTCTCGGTTTTCGGAGGGCGCTCGCAGCCGGTGGTTGCGCATCTGATCGAATCCGGAAAACTTACGCTGGCGGATGTGAAGGAAGCGGAAAAGACCCTCCGGAAGCTGGAGAAAGAGGAGGAAGCGCAATGACACCGGCACATCTTTTTACCACGTGGAAAGACATTGCTGCTGCCGTCGGCGATCATTTGTGGCAGTCGACGGTGTTCGGAGCCGTGGCCGGACTGCTGACCTTGACTCTGCGAAAAAACCACGCGTGTGCCCGCTACTGGGTGTGGCTGGCGGCATCGGTGAAGTTTCTCATCCCTTTTTCGGCACTGGTCGCGCTGGGGAAGCATATGACGTGGCTGTGCGGATCGACACAGGCACAAAGCGGGGCATATTTCACGATCGAGGAAATCAGCCAGCCTTTTACGCAACCGGCGATTGCCATGGGCCCTCGGATCGCGTCGCCGGTCGTTGCTTCTGGCCTAAGTCAACTGTTGCCCGGTCTGCTGATCGGAAGTTGGCTCTGCGGTCTTGTGGTGGTGCTGCTGGTGTGGTGCATACGATGGCGGCGAATGTCGGTGGCGCTTCACGACGCAGTGCGATTACGCGAAGGACGCGAGGTAGAGGCGCTGCGGCGAGTGGAGCATGTGACCGGCATGCGGCAGCGGGTCGAACTATTACTTTCGCGATCCACCCTGGAGCCGGGGATTTTCGGCATGGTTCGGCCGATGCTGTTATGGCCGGAGGGAATTTCCGAGCGCCTCGATAATGCGCATCTGGAGGCCATCCTAGCGCACGAGCTGTGGCATGTTCGGCGGCGCGACAATCTGGCCGCCGCGGTCCACATGGTGGTGGAAGCCATCTACTGGTTCCACCCGCTGGTCTGGTGGCTGGGGGGGCGGCTGGTCGACGAACGGGAGCGAGCTTGCGACGAACAGGTTCTGGAACTGGGTAGTGAGCGCCATGTGTACGCGGAAAGCATTCTGAAGGTTTGTGAATTTTGTGTGGGGTCGCCGCTGGCTTGCGTTGCGGGAGTCACGGGGGCCGATCTCAAGAAAAGGATGGTCCACATTATGTCGGAGCAAGGTTCGCGCAAACTGGATTTCGGTCGCAAGATGCTGCTCAGCGCGGTCACGGCGGTGGCGATCGTCGCTCCCATCATTTTTGGGCTGGCACAAGCAACTTTGAGCCGGGCCCAGTCACAGGACGAAACTACGGCTGCGAGCGCGCCTGCATTTGAGTCGGCTACGATCAGGCCGAGCCAGCTTTCGACGCCCACCTACGCGGGAAGTGGGGTACACATGGTGCGGATGGCGCACTCGCCTCAGGAGTTTACCGCGGCAAATATCACGATGAAGGCGCTCCTCGAGGAAGCTTATGGAGTGCAAGCCAACCAAATTGTAGGAGGGCCGGAGTGGCTCGACAGTGCTGCATTCGATGTCGACGCGAAAACCGGGAAGACGGAAGGGAACCTGACTCTCGAACAGAGAGCCGCGGAAAACCAGCGTATGTTGCAAACGTTCTTGACGGAGCGCACCAAGCTCGTGCTGCACCACGAGACTAAAGAGATTCCAAGCTATGCGCTGGTGGTTGCGGATGGTGGCGCCAAGCTGCAACCGTCGCAAACCGGAAACAACGATGCGGACGGACCCAAGGGACCGGACGGCAAGCCGTTGCAGATGCACCGAATGATGATGCAATTGGGAGGCGGAGAGGCGGTCGGCCTGTCGGCGCGGGGGACATCCGTTGGAGACTTTGCCCAGCAGTTATCGCGGCAGTTGGGAAGCGCGGTGGTAGATAAGACAGGATTGAAAGGAAACTACGATTTCAATCTGCAATGGGGAAGTGCCAGCGGCAGTGTGCCGGGAGGAACTGAGGACTCTGCCGATTCCCCGTCCTCGCTATTCACCTCAATTCAGGAACAGCTAGGGCTGAAACTGGAGCCCCAGAAGGAGCCGATGGACGTTCTGGTTATCGATCAGATCGAAAAACCTGCCGAGAACTAGCGATGAGAGACGCCAGGGGATGGAGCGATGCGCCCCTTCCCTGGCGTTACCGTCTTGAGACGGAGATCCGTAATAAAAACTTCCTGCAAGAATCCCTCTAATATGAATGAGCTATGGGAAGAGTGCTGGCAGACGTGTATCTTCCGACGAATTGTGGGAGCTTGACTGGGGGAGAGGCAAATGACGTGGATTCGAACTGTTCCAATGGCCGAGGCGGACGCAAAGCTGCTCAAGGCGATTGACGGCGAGAGGCTGCTTTATCCGAAGGAGTATGCCGAACCGGTGCACCCCGATGCGTCGGGAGCGTCGTCGATTGTGGGTTCGCACACGCTGATTCCGGAGGCGCTGTATCATGCGTTCAGCACGTTTGGAGCGCTGATGTCGCCGGAGTTGCCGCTGGCAAGGCGGCAGCACGAGATGATCGCGACCATGGTCTCGGTGACCAACCGGTGCGTGTATTGAATCGAGTCGCACGCAGAGTTTCTGCGTAGGGTGACGCTGGATAAGGCATTGGTCGAGGCGCTGGCGAAGGACTATACGACGGCGCCGATCACGGCTCAGGAACGAGTGATGCTTGATTACGTGGTCAAGCTGACCAAAGATGCGACGAAGGTTTGGAAGGATGATATCGAGGGATTGCGGGCCGCGGGATTTGATGACCAGGGGATTCTGCAGATTACGCTGATTGCGTCATGGTTCAACTACATTAATCGCGTGGCGGATGCGCTGGGAGTGGGGCGCGAGTAGCGCAGTCTCAGAACTGTAATAGCAGCCATTCTTCGGAGAAACGGTTCCACTACACTTGAAGTAGAGCGGCGCGGCCGGAAACCTGGCCTCGTCTTGAGCGCCGGCTGCCATGGCCGAATCGTTAGCAGAATTCTTCATCGACAATTTTCGCAGGCACCGGGATGAGTGCGCCTACCGGCAGCGCCGTGGCTACCGGACGGAGTCGTTTACCTACGGCGAGATTCTGGCGATGGCTTGCGGCTTCGCGGACAAACTCGCGGCTCGTGGGATTGCCAAAGGCGATCGCGTCATGCTTTGGGGAGAGAACTGCGCGGAGTGGGTTGCAGTTTGCTTCGGATGCGCGCTGAGCGGCGTGGTTGTGGTGCCAATGGACGAGGGGGCGTCGGCCGATTTCGCGATGCGAGTGTTTCGGCAGGTTCAGGCGAAACTGCTGATCGGAACGCGGCGCCATGGAAGCGAATGCGGGGCGATGGAACCGGGAATCGCAAAGTTGAGCCTTGAAGACCTGGCCGGGAACCTGGGGCCAAGCCCGGTTTCGCCACCTGATGTTGCGGTCGGGCGCAATGACATCCTGCAGATTGTTTTCACTTCCGGCACGACAGCTGATCCGAAGGGAGTGGTGATCACGCACGGCAATGTGCTGGCCAATATTGCGCCGCTGGAAAATGAGATGCGTGGATATCTGAAATATGAGCGGCTGGTGCATCCGTTGCGGTTCTTGAATTTGCTGCCGCTCAGCCACGTGTTCGGGCAGTTTCTGGGCATGTATCTGCCTCCGTTGCTGGGAGGGACGGTGATTTTCCAGGACGAACTGAAGCCGTCGGAAGTGATCAACACGATCCGGCGAGAACGTATATCAGTGCTGGTGAGCGTGCCGCGCGTGCTGCAATCGCTGAGACAGAAAATTGAACGCGACCTGGAAGATCACGGACGGGCGGAGGCGTTTCGAATGCGATTCAGGTCGTCGGAGGGCCAGCATTTCCTCTGGCGATGGTGGACGTTTCGGGCGATTCATCGCCAGTTGGGATGGAAGTTCTGGGCGTTCATTTCCGGCGGGGCCGCGCTCGATCGCGAGACGGAAGAATTCTGGGGGCGGCTGGGGTATGCGGTGATCCAGGGATACGGCCTGACGGAAACAACGTCGCTGATCAGCGTGAACCATCCGTTCCGGCTGGGGAAGGGATCGATTGGGAAGGTGCTGCCGGGACGCGAAGTGAAGCTGGCCGAGGACGGAGAAATTCTGGTGCGCGGCGGTGGAGTGGCTTCGGGATATTGGGATGAACGGGGAGCACATCGCGTTTCCGATGATGAGGGCTGGTATCGCACGGGAGATATTGGCGCGCTCGACGAGGCGGGGAATCTTTATTTCAAAGGACGCAAGAAAGAAGTGATTGTGACGCCTGCCGGGAAGAATATTTATCCGGACGATCTGGAGTCGGCGCTGCGGTCGCAGCCGGAAGTGAAAGATTGCGTGGTTGTGGGCATCGAGCGAGGCGGGAACGCGGAGCCGTGTGCGGTGGTGATTCTGCGGGGCGGGGCGCGGGGGGAAGATCTGGTGCATAGGGCGAATCAATCGCTAGCGGAATATCAGAGGATCAGAATGTGGATGGAGTGGCCGCAAGAAGATTTTCCGCGCACGAACACGCAGAAGCCGCGAAGGAATTTGATACAGGAAGTCGCGGAGGCGGAGATGCTTCGGAGGTCTCAGCCTCTGGGTCAAAATGCGGGCGAGAAGCTGGGTGCTGCTGGTGGGAAGGGAAGCCAGCTGGCCGAGCTGATCACACGAATTTCAGGGCGGTCCCTGGGCATGATGCGCGAGGATGCGAATCTGGATTCCGATCTGGGGCTGAGTTCGCTGGATCGCGTGGAGCTGCTCAGCGCCGTCGAAGATCGCTATCAGGTCGATCTCAGCGAGACTCGCTTCAGCGCGCTGAAGACCGTGGGCAATCTGGAGCGGATGCTGCGCGGGGAAACCGCGCCGCCGGCGGAGTATCACTATCCGAAATGGGTGATGCGCTGGCCGGCGACGTGGGCGCGATTTCTGGCTCACTACCTGTTGATGCGTCCGGCGATTGTGCTGCTGGGCTGGCCGCGAATAGAAGGGCGCGAACATCTGCGGGGAGTAGACGGGCCGCTGCTCGTAGTGTCGAACCATATCGGCGATGTGGACCCGGGATTTATTTTGACGGCGCTACCGGCGCGATTCCGGAATCGACTGGCGGTCGCGACCGGAGGCGAGGCTCTGGAGGCGCTGCGCACGCCGTCAGTGGACGAAAATTTCTTCGTGCGAATGTATGACCGGATGCAGTGGTTTCTTGGGGTTTCGCTCTTGAATTTATTTCCGCTGCCGCGCGAGGCCGGATTCCGGCTGAGTTTCGCTTATGCCGGTGAGGCTGTCGATCGCGGGTACAGTGTTCTGGTTTTTCCGGAAGGACGGCATACCACGGATGGCAGGATGAATCCGTTTCGTTCGGGAATTGGGCTGCTGGCGGAGAATCTCGCGATTCCGGTTCTGCCGATGCGGATCGACGGATTGTTCGAGATCAAGAATGCGGGGCGGAAGTTTGCGGCGCCGTGGAAAATTTGCGTAAGGATCGGGAAACCGGTGCGGTTCGAGACGGGGACGGCTCCGGAAAAGATTGCGGCGGAGCTGCAGCGCGCGGTGGAGAATTTGTAGCGAACAGGCCGGGCAGGCCGCGCGCCGGCGAACTTACGGATCCACTTCGATCTTGGCCATCATGCCGGCGTCTTCGTGGTCGAGGACGTGGCAATGATAGACGAAAGTGCCGGCGATATTGGGATCGCGAAAATCCATGCGGACGGTGATGCTGGGATACGGGCCCTTGCCGCTCCAGAAAGGAACGTTGAAAGTGTCTTGCAGAGTTGGATTCGCGACCGCGACTCCGTTGACCGCCATCACGAGGAAATGAATCTGGTGCATGTGGAAGGCATGTTCCTCAGAGGTGTGATTTTCGATGGTCCAGTCTTCGACCGCTCCGACCTTGGTTACGATCGCGGGCGGTTCATTCTTGGTGAAGAGTTTGGGCTGGTGTCCTTCGACCGTGATGAAGAAGTTCACGGGAGGATTGGTTCCCAGAGCGGCTTCAGAAAAATAAAGTTTTCGAGTCGCCGTTGGCTTGATTGAGGCCAGGCCGGAGAAGCGCTGCGTGACTGGAGGCGCGGGGGCGGCCGGCATTACGGAAACGGACTGCTGGAGTGGCGCCGTCGTGGGAACGATGTTCGCGAGCACTTGCGAGGGATTGACGTTGCCGACCGGGCCCGTATTGAATCCGGCGTTGATGAATGTGGCCGTGGTACCGGCCGGAGGGCCGGTAACGATGAACTCAGCGCGTCCTGCCGGAGGAACATCGATTGAGGTCACCATGGGATCGCCGGTGACGGGCACGCCGTCGAGGGAGATTAACTCCAAAGTTTGCGCAGTCGTGCCGAACAAGAGCTGAAACGATAAAAACGCCTGCGTAGTTGCGTTCGCCACGCGCCAGAACTGCTTTTCTCCCGGCTTCATCTGAATAATCGGCGAAGGAGTTTGCGGAGCAGTTGCGGGCTGGAAGTTGATCGTCAGCTGATAGGGGCCGGGAATCCAGGAAAGAGGATTCAGGAACTGCTGGCGAATAATGAAAACGCGCTCCGTAAGGCCGGCGACCTGTGGCTTTATTTTCTCGATGCCGTTGATGATGATGGCGCCGGCGGCCCCGCCGTTGACCTGAAGGGCGGTAAAGCCGTGGGGATGGGGATGGTACCAGTACAGGCCCGGCGGCTCGTTGCCGGGAATCTGAATCTGATAGCGAAATGGCGTGGTACTGGGCTGGAGCAGAGTGTTGATGACGTCATCCTGATGGCAGACGGGCGGAACGTTCAGGCCGTGAAAGTGAAGATTCGTGGTATTGAAATCCATCACGTTGCTCTTGCACGGATCGGCCGAGGATGAGGTGTCACCATGCTCCATGCGCGACATGGGGTATTTGAGGTATGCACTGCCGGGAACAACGACGTTGAGCTGATCGGTGAGATCAAGAGTGAGAGTGTCTCCGGGATTGAGGCGCAGGGTAGGCGCTTCGACAAGGCCGCTGGAGCCGGTGTAATCGAAACAATAGTGCATGAAGCCGATGGAGTCGGGTGCATTCTGAAGAGTGAGAGCAAGAGAAAGTGCGCCATTTTGGCTGCTCAAACCCGGGGGATCAAGAACGATGGTGCCGGGATTTGGACGGAGCGGGCACTTGGGCAGCTGTGCGGAGGCGGTGAGAAAAGGGAGGCCGACGGCCAGCAGTCCGAATGTCCATTTGAAAAACCTGCGCATGCTTCCACTCCTTCGTTTCGGTTCGTGAATTGTAGCCCGGCTAAAACTGCCGTGGCGGATAGACCGCGATCGACAGCAGCGACGGACTATTCAGGTCGACGACTGGTGAGCCAGACGTTTCGGTCAGCTTGCACTTTCCGCCGCTGGAGGAGACGTTCAACAGCGCAATTCCAGAGGAGGCTCCGAACTCGGCGAGGTAGAGCACCGATCCTGTACCGGAGTTCAGTTCGGTAACGGGGGTTGAGAGAAATGTCCACTGACTGTCGAATCCCTTCAGCGGGAGCGAAGTGCAGCCGGGCGAGACTTTACCCGAGCTGGCATCAAAGAACGCAGCGGTCACCTGCCCGGTCGATGTGTTGGAGATGTAGAGCAGAGTCTCGTCGGGGCTGAGGGCGACGTTGTTGGAATTGCCCGCTTTGCCCAGATTGTAAAGGACGGTCCTGGTCAGCTTGCCCGAAGAGATGTCGGAAACTTCGACGGTGGTGTTGGTGGACTGATCGCCGAAGATGGCGTAATGACCGTCCTGGGTAATGTCGACGCCTGTTGGAAAACGATCGGTGATGTGGCCGGTGGCGTCCTGCAAATCGCCGTTGGAGACGGGCACGCCCGCGGAGATGTTGAAGGATTCGATGGATCCGTCGCCGTAAGTGACGATGAGCAGGTTGCCGTGGGCCGCCATCCCTTTCACATTGCCCTGGTGTTTGCCGATGGGCGAAATGTCACTGAGGAATTGCAGGCCGCAGCCGGACAGGATGGTGAAGGTTGCAATCGTGTCAGAAGTGGAGAAGCTCGCGTAGAGATAGCTGCCATTGTTTGTGAGACCGATGCCGTTATCAACGCCGGAATCGTCTGTATCGGCGGAGAAGTCGCCGATATTGGCGAGAGTCTGGATGTTCACTACACTCACTTCGCCGCTGCTGCCGAGCGAGAGATAAGCGCAGGCATCTGTAACGCTCTGCAAGATGTTTACGCGGTTGGCGGCGAAGTAACCGCCACCAGCGCCCACACCTCCCAGGCTTACTCGAGTGGGATTCTGCAGCGCGCCCCCCGAAGCGATCGTGAAGAAAGTTCCAGAAGTCGGGATCTTCGGGGGCTGATCATCGTTGGTGATGAGGTAGGAAGGCACAGTGGGTTTCGACGAAGCTGCGAGGGTCTGGGCAAAGCCGACGGATGGGGTCATCAACAACAGCACCAGGAGAAACCACATAACCTTCATGGGAAGAATCCTTACGAAAAACCCCAAGCGCTGTGGCTTCCTCTTACGGATGAAGTTCACAGCGCCTGGGGGAAAATTCAGCGGCGGTCTTGAACGCCACTGAGCGAGTTAAATAATGGTAATGCTCACCGGCGCGGACGAAATTCCGTTCGCGACCACTTCCAGGGTCGCCGGGCCCAGTGCGATCGAAGCCGGAACGTCGAACTGGGTACCCACGATCTTCGATCCAGTCGCCAAGCCGCCCGGCCAGTTATGGGTTCTGCAATACACGACGTTGCCGGCAGAGTCGGTGATTCGCACCAGAGGGAAGTTGGTTGCCTGCTGGGCATCATCGCCGTAGGATGCGCCCTGCGATACGCCGTTGAAGAGCGTTCCCTTGATGACATTATTGACGCTGCCGTGAGTCAGCGAGCTGTTCACTGAAGTGATCGCCGGCACACAGGCCGGGCAAGGAGCGCCAGAGGGAGTGTAGACCTCAACATCCGTAGAGAAATCGGTGTAGAGGACTTGACCGGTAGGAAGAACCAGCATGCTGCCGTAATAGGAGCTGTCGACGGCGGCGTTTGGAGGAGCCGGCACGGAGTGCAGAGTCGTGCCGTCCCATTCGAAAAATTTCGTTCCCGTCTTGTAGATTTTGGGGCTGGTGTCCACGAGCACGTTGCCATCGGGCAAGAGCGCGGCCGGACCGTCCGCGATGTCCAAATTGCCGGAGAAGTTGGGACCGGCGGTCCAGCTGCTGGTCTTTGTGTTATAGACCGCGGTGTGGCCGGCCGCGCACGCGTTCGCGCCGGTGGCGAAGACGGTGCCATTGGGCCGTAAGACTGCCGGGCCCACTTCGTAGCTGGCCACTCCCGAGCCGCCGCAAGCCGCGGCGGAATCCCACAGCTGTTCTACCGTGCTGCCGGCGCTCGACCATGTTCCGGTCTTGGTGTTGTAGATTTCCGAGTTTGTGCCTGTTGCGTTATAGCTGCCGACGTAGGCATCGACGGTGAGAAGGTTGCCATTGGGCAACAGGGTCCAGCCCTCTTCGTCGTTGATGTCAAACTTTCCGGTGCCGGTCGGGGTCCAGGTGGCAGGGCTGACGCTGGTGAGAATCGCTTCGTCGGTGGTACAGCAATTGGCCAGCATGAATTTGCCCGTAGGCAGAATCACACTCTGCGCATCACCCACTGTGGTCCAGCCGGTGGGAGCGGGGAAAGAAGCCCACTTGTTGGTATGAGGGTTGTAGATGGCGCCGAGGTTGGTCCAGACGGGATTACACGCGTTGTACTCACCGCCCACGATCACGACCTGGCCGGAGGGCAGTACCTGCGAGGCGAAATACAAGGGATCGTAGCCTGATGGCAGGGTTCCACCGGCGAGCCAACTTCCATGGATGTAGCTTCCAGTACTGTCGGGCACCAAGCGCCACCATTTACCCGTCGCCGCGCAGTTATTGTCGATCATGAGAACGGAGCCATCGGTGAGCAACAACATGTGACCGGCGGCAGAGAGAGGAACGTTACCGGGGGTGACAGCGGTCCAGGCTCCTGCCTGAAAGGGTTCCTGGGCGTTCGCCATGCCGTAAGAGACAAGCAAAACGAGCAGAGTAATTCCGAGTATTCGGAAAGCCTTCATGGATTGTCCTCGCATTTTTGTTCGAAACGGGGGATTCGGAAGTTCGATTGATCTACCCACGCACATTAGAGGCACTGATTCCCCAAGGCAGCCAAGTCGAAATCCCCAAGCTGCGGGATTATACCGCGGGTCGCGACGCTCGAAGAGAGATGGGTGGAGATTTTTGGAAAGAATTTCCTGCGCGCGTGAAGGCTGGACAAGAAATTGTGAAAAAGTTGCAAGATTCTGCAACCGGGACCAGGTTCGCCGACGAGGGTGGTGAGTGAAGTGCCGCGTTGCACTCAGGCACGATTCCGCGCAGAGACTTGCTCCGGGCGGAGCCCTTTATTTGTTTACTTCACTTCTTCACTACTTGACCTTATCCACGCTTCATTCCTCATCTCCCTGAGGTTCCTCGTGATGGATGTCGGATTCGAGACGGATTTCGGGAACATTGGTATCGCGCAACTGCCGGTTGAGAGCGGGCAAGTCAGTCTTCTTGAATTCGGTCCAGCGCTTTTCGGCGGAGGCGCAGTCGTGTTCCGCCGTGGTCAGCGCTTCGATTTGAGAGGAGGTGGGCGCGGCATCGGCCTGCCAGATCTGCTGGTAGAGAGTTGCCGCTTCGCCGTTGGCACGGTTGAGAGTAATTTCCGGCGATGGTGGAGCAAAGAATCCACCGGCCGCACCCTGCAACGCAGTTAATTTCTTCTGCAGCGACTGCATCGCGTCCTTGGTCTGCTGATTGGCCTCGGCGCTCAGCTTCTCGATCTGTTCGCGAATCGAGACGCCTTGAAGCAGCCCTTCGGCCGATTCGTTCATAAGCGAAGACAGACGTGTCTCGAGCTGAAATTTTTTCTGCAAAGCTGCGGCGGATGCTTTTACACGGGGATCCATCTTCACCGTCAGCGGGGCGGAAGAAGTTTTTCCATCGACCGTGAGTCGCACCGTGTAGGTCGCAGCAAGAGCGTTCGGGCCGAGCGGATATCGCGGCGTGTCGTGCGGAATGGCAGAGATCGGATAATCGTGCCGCATGGACGTCGGAGCCGAATAGTGCAGGTCCCAGATCCAGCGGTGCATGCCGGCGGCGGCTGACAGGGAGAGAGGCTTGCGGACCCAATACAGCGGAATCAATTGCTTCTGTAACTCTTCCTCGGTAGCTTCCGGTTTATCAGTGTTGGAGAAGCGGCGGACGAGTTTGCCCTGTGCGTCCAATACTTCGAGTGTGACCGCGGTTGCGGACGTGGGCAGATAATAATCGAGGATAGCGCCGTCGGGAGGATTGGCCGCGATCGGCTCATCGGGCGGAAGCGGAGTGTCGGTATTGGTATCGCGCTGCACGCGATAGGCGGGCGCGGGAGCGAATAGATGCGCTGCGTTCGCGTGCATCGACGAGACTTCGCGGAGTGGCTCTATGTCGTCGAGGACCCAGAATCCGCGGCCATGTGTGGCCACGATCAGGTCGGAGTCATGAATCCAGAGATCGCGCATCGAAGTGTGCGGAAGATTCAACTGCAACGACTGCCAGTGATCCCCGTCGTCGAACGAAGCCCAGACGGCATTTTCGGTGCCGGCGAAGAGCAATCCCTTGCGGACGGGGTCTGCGCGAACGGCGTCGACGGGGCCGAAATCCGGCAGGCCGGCAGTGATCAGCTGCCAACTCTTGCCGCCATCGTGCGTGCGATAGATGTAGGGATGCGTGTCGTTGATACGGAAGCGGCTCACGGATGCGTAGGCGGTTTGATCGTCGAAGCGCGAGGCCGAAATCTGCGTGACCTTGCTCCACGGTGTGAGCTCTTTGGGAGTGATGTCGGTCCAGGTTTTGCCGCCGTCGCGCGTGATCCAGATCAGACCGTCGTCGGTGCCAGCCCAGAGAGTCGTGGTGGTTTTGAATGACGGGGCGAGGGCGTAGATAACGCCGCGCTGATTTTCCGCGCCCCTGGGAACGAGGGTACCAACGCTTTTGGGAACGCCGGGATTTTCGCGGGTGAGGTCTTTGCTGATGGGCAGCCAGGTGTTGCCGCCATCGATGGTTTTGAACAGCACGTTGGTGGCGAAGTAAAGGATGTGTGGATCGACGGGTGAGAACATCAGTGGCTCGGTGCGGTCGGTACGGTATTTGGGATTGCGCAACGGAATGGGTGTGACGTTCTGAACTTCGCCGGTCGAGAGGTGGTATTTGGAGACTTCGGTCCTGCCGCCTCCGTAAACGAGATCGGGATTGAGGGGATCGGGCGCGACGTAGCCGTATTCGATCACGCCGACGGGATGCCAGTCGCGGAAAGTGATGGCTCCATCGTTGCCGCGGGTGGAGATGCAGACTGAGCCGCTCTCCTGCTGTCCCGCGCACACGCGATAGGGAAAAATATTGTTGGTAGCGGAGACGTGATAGAGCTGTGCCGTGGGCTGGTTGTACCAGGAACTCCAGCTCTGGCCGCCATTGACCGTGACGATGGCGCCCTGATCGCTGACGATGAGAATAATGTTGCCGTCGTTCGGATTGATCCAGAGGTTCTGGTAGTCATCGCCTCCCGGCGCGCCGCGGAATCCGTACCAAGTTTTTCCGCCGTCGGTAGAGCGCATGGTTACTGTGCTAACCACCGTGACGATATCCGGATTTTTTGGATCGACCTTGGGAATGGATAGATCGCCGCCGCCGATGCGGCCTGCAGGACGGGGATCGGTGGTGATTTGCGACCAGCTTTCGCCGGCGTCATCGGAGCGATAGACGTTGAGCTTTCCCGAGGCAGTCGAGAGTGTGGCGTAGAGGCGCTGCGAATCACTGGGAGCAATGGCGACATAAATTTGCGCGAGGTCTTTCGGCAACCCGTTCGTCAACGCATGCCAGGTGCTGCCTCCATCGGACGACTTAAAGAGCCCACCGTTGGTGCCGTTGAATTCGTTGTTATCTTCCCAGGGGCCTTCGCGCGCTTCCCACATCGAGGCATAAACGACATCGGGATTCGAGGGATCGATCTCAACGTCGGAGCCGCCGGTGTTTTCGTCCCTGGAAATCACTCTCTGCCAAGTCTGGCCGCCATCGGTTGTGCGATAAATACCGCGCTCGTCGCTTGGTCCATAGGGATGGCCGAGCACCGCGGCGAAGACTTTGTTGGGATCGCGAGGATCGACGGCGAGCGATGGAATCTGTTGCCCGTCGGTGAGGCCGAGATGCGTCCAGGTTTTGCCGGCGTCGGTGGATTTGTAAATTCCGTTGCCGACGGAGAGGTCGGGGCGATGCAGGCCTTCGCCGCTGGCGACGTAGACGATGTTGGGATCAGACGGAGCGACGGCGATGGCGCCGATCGACTGCGAAGGTTCTTGATCGAAGATCGGGTTCCATGTGCGGCCGTAGTCGTCGGTCTTCCAGACTCCGCCATTCACCTGGCCGACATAGAAAACGTTCGGCTGGCTTGGAACGCCGCAGGCGGCGCGGGTGCGACCGCCGCGAAACGGACCGATCATACGCCAGTGCAATTCCTGATAGCTGTTTTCGGGAACCTGGCTGAAGCTTGCAGTTGCGGAAAAGAAAAGAGAAAAACAAACGAACCAACGAACGACTGCCTGGGATCGAGTCACTGGGCCCCCTCGCTTATAACGGCAAACTACATAGAATAAACCAAGAGCGCAGATCGTAGGGTTCTCGACCTTTTTTGCCCCGAGGAGCTTCGAACTTGAGGGCCGCAAGGGATGCGGTGCGGCTCGACGGTCCACCTTATTTCGGACTGCGCCTTACAATGTCCAGACCAGGATGAAGATTTCCAATCGGATTCGAGAGCAGCGGCGTTCCGCCTCTTCGGCGATGCCAACCGCAAAGCAGCCGCTCTCGCCCGTGACTACGTGCATCGCGGCGGCCATGTTGGCGGCCGCAGTCTTCGCGGTTTACAGTCCCGCGTTGAACTACCAGTTCATCCTCGACGACCATCGTTTTCTAGCCGATCCGCGGTTGCAGTTCTCCGGGCATGTGTGGGAGTACTTCACGAGTTATGTGTGGGCTCAAACTGTCGGAGGCCCGCCGTGCTTTTATCGGCCACTCTTTGTGCTGTGGCTGAGATTGAATTTCGTGCTTAACGGCGCATCTCCGTGGGGATGGCATCTGCTGAGCATTGCGAAGCATGTCTCGGTAGCCGTGCTGTTGGGAGTATTGGTGTGGAAACTGCTGCGGGATCGGGCGGCCGCTTTGATGGCCGGAACATTGTTTGCGCTGCATCCCGCGCAAACAGAATCTGTGGCATGGGTGACGGTTCCCGATCCGCTCATGTCGGCGGCAGTGCTCGGTACCGTTCTGCTGTATCTCGCTTATGCCGAGCGAGTCTCCGCCGAGGGTGAGCCGAACGCAGAGAATCATCGCAAGAAGTCCCGCAAGGAAATCCGCAGCAAATCCACGGGCAGTTCTCCGGTGGCATGGATGATCGCCTCCTCGGCGGCGTGCCTGGCCGCACTGATGGCGAAAGAAACGGCACTGGTGTTGCCCGTGGTGCTTTTTGTGATTACCTCGATGGTACCGATCCGGAAAGCTGACGAGGCTAAGAGCGAGGAAGACGAAGGGTTTCGAAATCGGCTGGTCTCCGCGTTCCGCGAGACTGTTCCGTTCCTGGGTGTGACGGTTGTTTACTTGTTGCTGCGCATTAATGCTTTGAATGGACACTTCAGCCCTCTCACACAGCATTTACCGTGGAGGACCCTCCTGCTGTCGTGGCCGGCGATCCTCTGGTTCTATGTGAAGGTGATTGTTTGGCCGGTAAGGCCACAGGCTTTCGCCGATCCTATTTTGGCGAATGAGTTTTCGGCAAGAGGAGTTCTGTTGCCCGGCCTCGAAGTGTGTTGTGCGGCGGTGTTGCTTGCAGGAGTCTGCGTCTGGGCGCGGAGAAAGGCGCGGCATGACCTGCCGGAACGGGAGGCGACCGGAGTCAAACGAGCCTTAGCGCTTGGCGTCCTGCTTCTTGTGCTTCCGATTCTTTTGACCTTGAACCTGAACGTGCTGAATCCTGGCGATTTCCTGCACGGCCGCTACACTTATCTGCCTTTGGCTGGACTGATGCTCCTGTTGGCAACCGGGTGGCACCTGGCCGGCCGATCTCTGACGAAGAAAAGCCTGATTGCGATGATCTCGGCGGCGGGCTTGATCGCCGTAACGTCCGCAGTCTTGACCGTGTGGCAAGAAAGTGGCTGGACCGACGATTTGACTGTTTTTACGACGGCTCACCGGTGCGCACCGCATAATCAGCCTGTAGCGCTGAATCTGGCAAGAGCGAAGGTGCAGGTTGCCCTCGGCCTGGATGAGGCTGGCCGGTGCGACGAAGCGATGCCGATGTTCGAGCAGGCGATCCAGCAATATCCGCAGGACTGGTTTGCGTGGGCAGGACGCGGTGAGTGTCTCGTCAAACTCAACGATCTGCCCGGGGCGGAACAGTCGCTGCGTCGAGCCTCTGAACTTTCGCACGAGCCCCGCGTAGCCGAGGAATGGCGGCAGGTGCGGGCGATGATGGGGCTGAATACCGAGCCGCCGAAATAGTCCTCCGCCGCGAATTTCTGGCGACCGAATGCCGGGCGCTTCCGTCCGTTCAACTGTTTGACGGTCCGCAGCATCACACCCTAAGATGAAACAACTCGTTCTTCCTCGCGGACTGCCAGGCGCGGATTGCCAAGCATGATCAACCAGACCATCTCGCATTACCGGATTACCGGCCGCCTGGGTAGCGGAGGGATGGGGGTGGTGTATGAAGCGCAAGATGTCGATCTGGGCCGCAAAGTGGCGCTGAAGTTCCTTCCTCCGCAAATGGCGACCGATCAGAACGCGTTGGATCGCTTTCTGCTGGAGGCGCGCACGGCGTCGGCGCTGAACCATCCGAATATCTGCACGATTTATGCGGTAGAAAATGCTGTGGGCGAGGGCGGGAGGCAATCCTTCATCGCGATGGAGTTGCTCGAGGGTCAAAGCCTCGATCAGAAACTCTTGTCCGGCGCGCTGCCCCTCGACCGGCTGCTCGACATCTCGATTCAGCTGGCCGATGCGCTGGATGCGGCGCACGCCAAGGGAATCATCCATCGCGACATCAAGCCGGCGAATGTTTTTCTCACCCAGCGGGGACAGGTCAAGGTGCTGGATTTCGGATTGGCGAAACTGACTCGCCCAGAAATGCAGATGGAAACGATTGGCGCGACGGTGGATTCTCCGCGTCCCGCCAATCTGACGAGCCCGGGCTCGACTGTAGGCACGATCTCGTACATGTCGCCTGAGCAGGCGCGCGGCGAAGAACTGGACACGCGCACTGACCTGTTTTCGCTAGGCACGGTCATCTATCAGATGGCGACCGGGCGCATGCCGTTCAGCGGAGCGACGTCAGCGGTCGTGTTCCACGCCATTCTTGAACTCGATCCAGCTCCGGTTGTGCAGTTCAATCCCGCGCTGCCGCCCAAGCTGCAGGAGATCGTCGAGAAACTTCACGAAAAAGATCGCGACCTTCGCTACCAATCGGCGGCCGACCTGCGCGGAGATCTTAAACGCTTGAAGCGCGACATGGAGTCCGGACGTAAAGCCGGCTCGGCAACTTCCATGCCCGGGACGGCGATTTCCTCTCCATCGAGCGCGGCTCTGTCAGCGTCGGCGTCGTCTTCGGCAACGAGTCCGCGCGCTTCCAGTTCCGCAGTGGTGGCCGCGGCCAGCCAGCACAAGACAGGCGCAGGAATTGCAATCTTGCTCGGCGTGATTATCCTGGTGGCCGCGGGGTACGGCGTTTTCTCGCTGCTCACGAAAAATCGCGCGCTGCCCTTCCAGAATATTTCGGTCACCAAGGTGACGGAGAACGGGAACGTCACCGCGGTCGCGATCTCGCCCGACGGCAAATATATTCTCAGCCTCGTGCGAGAGAACGGCCTGGCGAGCCTGTTGCTGCGCAACGTTCCGACCAACAGCATTACGCAGGTCGAGCCTCCTGCCGATGTGTACTACAACGGACTGCAATTTTCTCCCGACGGCAACTACCTGTACTTCGTGCGGAGCGATCCGGGCAACGACGATCTAAAGTTCCTGTACCGAGCGCCACTGCTGGGCGGCACACCCGAGAAACTGGCGTCCGACGTGGATTCGAACGTCACGTTCTCTCCCGATGGCCGACGGCTGGCATTGATGCGCTACGACAATCCGGAGCAGGGAAAATACCAGCTGATTGTGCGGCCGGTGGATGGTGGCGAAGAAACGGTCCTGGCCAGCGGGCCGAACGGCGAGGGGCTGTTTTCTCCGGCATGGTCTCCGGATGGCAAGAAAATCGTGTGCGTGGTGCTCCAGCCCGGTAATGCTCTTACCGGACTGGTTGAGGTGAATGTAAGCAACGGACAGCGAAAACTGCTTATCTCTTCAGGCGGCGGGCTCGGGTTGCCGGCCTGGATGCCCGACGGCAGCGGCCTCGTCGTGCTCGACAGCAACGGGCCCACCGGCCTGAATCGGCGCCAGATTGAGTTCGTGTCGTATCCCGATGGGAAAATCACTCGCATCACGCGCGATACCAACAGCTACTCCGACCTGAGCCTCGCCAATACCGGACAACTGCTCGCCACCGTGCTGAGCGAGGCACGATGGAACCTCTCTGTTATGAGTGTGGCATCGGGTGGGGCTGATATTCGGTCGGTTACTCCGACCCTGTCAGACACCAACATTTTCTGGGCGCACGATGGCAGGATTCTTAGCGACAAGGACTCCGAATTGCATTGGATCAATCCCGACAGTGGTGCGCAAGGAGTCTTCAATACGGGGCAAGGTTCGGGGAGTGGAGATCCGTGGGAGTGCCCGGATCATCAGTACGTGGTTTTTGTAATGGGGTCGCAAGGGGGAGCCAGCACTGCGAGCGTGTGGCGCGCCGACGCTTCCGGCGGAAATCTGAAGGAGCTTACCAACGATAAATTGGACAACTATCCGGTGTGCTCGCCGGATTCACGCTGGGTGTACTTCATTGACAATGCGAGCAAGCTGAGGAAGGTGCCGATTGACGGTGGCACTTCGCAAAGCGTCGCCGAATTGCCCATGGAAGGCTTCTTCGATATTTCCCCCGATGGCGCTTCGGCCGTTTTTGCGGTGATTGACCACGCTGCCGGCCACAAGGAAAATGCGGCGATCGTTGCGACCGATACCGGCCAGACCCGCAAACTGGTGGAATTTCAGCGTCCGCGCCTGACCCAGATGATCCGTTTTTCTCGCGATGGCAAATCGCTCATTTATGTCGTTCGCGATAACGGCGTCGATAATCTGTGGCAGCAACCGCTTGACGGGAGCGCCGGGAAATTGCTGACCTCGTTCAAGGCCGAGCGCATTTGGGACTTCCGCTGGTCAGAGGACGGCAGCAAGCTGGCGCTGGTGCGCGGACATACCGATTCGGACGTCGTGCTAATGCGGGATCAACGGTGAAGACGAGCGGCGAGGGAAAATTCCGACAAAAAGTAAAGGCGGCCATCGCTGGCCGCCCTGTTTCGAATTGTTGCTGCGAAGCGTTTTAGACGCCCTTGACGTTCTCTGCCTGCCAGCCCTTAGGGCCTTTGACCACGTCAAACTGTACTTGCTGACCTTCCTGGAGGCTGCGGAATCCGCTTGCCTGGATGGCGGAGAAATGTACGAATACATCCTCACCATTCTGGCGGCTGATGAAACCATAGCCCTTGGCGTCGTTAAACCACTTCACTGTTCCTGTTTCCATGTTGTTACACTGTTCCTTTTTCTTGATGTAGCGCTGAAACTTTCAGGATTCTTCTGCAGGCAGGTCACACGCTGGGTTAAGCGGAGATGCATGTACTGCGAAGGAACTCTAAAGTCAAACGCAGCTTTATTCTACGTGAAAATGCACAGAAATAGCTACAAAATTCGCGCGGTACTACCCTTAAGTAACTGATGCAACGTTGGTTATGGGCGCCAGCCGGGTGGACGAAAAGGGGCGAGATTCGCAGGATTCAGATTCTGGAATGCAGAATTCGATCCCTGTGCATCGGCTGTAACAATTTCTGCATGCTGCGATATGAGCGTAATGCAATTGGTCTTGATTTGCCACCTTTTTGAAAAACAATCATCATTAACGCATGCGTTTTCGAATTTTTCTGGTTGCGGTTCTGCTCACAGCTACGGCGTGGGGCGGGATCGTTGACGATGTTCGCGTTGCTCTGGCGCAGAACAATTTTGCCGCGGCGGAGTCGGAGCTCAATTCTTATCGGGGCCAGCGAGGGATTAGCGGCGAATATCTGGAAGCCTATTCGTGGATGGCGCGGGCAGCGTTGGAACAACGGCAATACGATCAGGCGGCAGCGTATGCGAAAGAAACCAGGACACTGGCGCTCGTGCAGCTGAAGCAGCGTCCGCTCGACGCCGAGCCGCATTTGCCGATCGCATTGGGCGCAGCGCTTGAAGTTCAATCGCAAGTGCTCGCCGCTCGCGGCGAGCGAGCCCAGGCGATTGCGCTGCTGCAGTCCGCGCTGCGAACTTATGCAAATACTTCAATCCATGATCGTCTGCAGAAAAACATTAATCTGCTTTCGTTTCAGGGGAAGCTGGCGCCGGCGCTGAAGGCCGATCAATCGCTGGGAGCGAATCTGCCGTCGGCGTCGACGCTCAAAGGGTCGCCGGTGCTGCTGTTCTTCTGGGCGCACTGGTGCGGCGACTGCAAAGCAGAGGCCCCCATCATCACCGAGCTGCGTTCTGAGTTTGCGGCGAAGGGATTGAAAGTGATTGGTCCGACGCGCTATTACGGGTACACGGCGCAGGTGGAGCATGCATCGGCCAGCGACGAATTGATGTACATCGATGCAGTACGCCACCGGTTCTATAGCGGACTGCTCGATATGCCAGTGCCGATCAGCACGCAGAACTTTCTCGTCTACGGCGCCTCGACCACGCCAACGCTGGTGCTCGTGGATCGGGCGGGAAAAGTGGCTTGGTACCATCCCGGGGCGGTGCCGTATGGGGAGTTAAGGGCAGAGATTGAGAAGGTGGTGGCGAGGTAGTCTCGGTCTCGGTGCTAATCTATCCGGCCATGCTCTACCTCCCGATCAGTCGCAGTTGGCTGCTTTCGCGCGCAGCACAAATTGTCTATTTGGTAAGCGCGATGCTGGCTCTCGCTCTTGTTGCGACATCGATTGGGGTTCATGCGGCTCTGTTCGCCGCCAGAGCCAACTCTCTTAATTATGCCGCCGCGTCTCTTGCGCGAGCACTCTTATTCCCGGAAATTGCTGGCACCGCGGCACTCTGGGTGGGGATGTGGTATTTCTGGTTCAACTTTGACCGTTCGCACTACCTGTACAAAGCGATGTGGTTCGTCTTCCTGTTTTTCCTAGCCCCTCTCGGAACGGTGGCATACTACTTCTTGGTTTACCGTCGCTGTCTTCCGTTTTTGGCGTCGAGCCGGGCGTAACTATTCTCGTACTTCCCTGAGCCTTCCCGTCTTCACGTCGTAGATAAATCCGCGGACGGGGATACTCTTGGGAATCCACGGATGCGATTTCACGCGGTGGACTTGCTGGCGCACGTTCTGCTCGAGATCGTCGAAGGCGTAGAAGTGGGCCGGTTCGCTGGCGACGGTGCCCATCTTTTCGGCGAGCTTCGCGCGCAGTTCGTACTCCTTTACCTTGAGCAGGCCACAATCGGTGTGGTTGATGATGATGAACTCCTGCGTGTCGAGCAGGTGATGGGAAACGATGAGAGAGCGGATGGCGTCTTCGGTGGCGATGCCTCCGGCATTGCGGATCATGTGAGCATCACCGGGACGGAGTCCGAGGCAGTGCTCGAAGAGGATGCGCGAATCCATGCAGGCCAGTACGGCGGCGTGGCGGCGGGGGCGGACGTTCAAATCACCCAGATCAAAGCTTCGGGCGAACATCTCATTGGCGGCTAACAGATCGTCGGCTACGGACAAGGGTTTGCTCCAAGTCTTCGGACTTCGCTCGTCGGATGATTGCCTTCCGGGCCGAAGACTAGCAACCGACGACTGACAACCAGTTTACAATCGGCGCGTGAATCTGGACGACACCATCGTGGCGATCGCCACGCCGCCGGGGCGGGGAGGGATCGGCGTAGTGCGACTGGCAGGACCCGAATCGCGAAAGATTGCCGCGCCGATGCTGCGGCTCAAGCACGATCTGGAGCCGGGGCGGGCGGTATTTGGGGAGTTGGTGGAACCTGATCGTTATGCCGAGCCTCGCTTGGCCGGACAGCGGGGGGCGTCTGTCCCTACATTTTCAGATTCAGAGGTTCAGCGAATCGACGAAGTCGTCGTCACGTTTTTTGGCAAGCCGCACTCGTACACCACGGACGACATCGTTGAAATTTCTGCGCACGGAGCGCCGGTGGTGTTGCGCCACATTGTCGAGCTTTGCGTTGCCGCGGGTGCGCGGCTTGCCGAGCCCGGCGAATTCACCATGCGAGCGTTCCTCAACGGGCGTATCGATCTCACGCAGGCCGAGGCTGTTCGTGACCTGATCGACTCGCAGACCATTTATCAGGCCAAAGTAGCGGCGCAGCAATTGGAAGGCGCGCTGTCACGACGGTTGCAGCCAATCAAGCAAAAGCTGGTCGAGCTCATCGCTCTGCTCGAAGCAGGAATTGATTTTGCGGAAGACGATGTATCGGTCCCGTCGGATGCGGCGATTCTTGCTCTCATTGGCGCCGTGAGAGCTCCCCTGGAGCAGCTGAGCGCGACTTTTGCCTACGGCAAAATCGTGCACGAAGGACTGACGCTGGCGATCATTGGCCGCCCGAACGTGGGCAAGTCGAGCTTGTTCAACCGTCTGGTGGAACGCGAACGGGCGATCGTTACGGCGACCCCGGGTACGACGCGCGACCTCGTCAGCGAGACGGTTGCCATCGGCGGCATCCCGGTGAAGCTGGTCGACACGGCGGGCATTCGCGAGGCGGTGGATGAAGCTGAATCGATCGGCGTTCGCAAATCGATGGAAGCGCTGGCGGACGCAGACCTGGTGCTGGCCGTGCTCGACGCGTCGCAGAAAGAATCGGAAGAAGATGTGGCGCTTCTTCGGTTAGCGGAAAACCGGTCGTCGATTGTGGTGGGAAACAAGTGCGATCTGGGAGAGGAGAAAATACCTGCTTCTCCCAAAATCAGGGAGAAGCGGGGCACGCAAGTTTATGTCAGTACGTCGGCGCTGACCGGCGAGGGAATTGGCGAACTGCGCACGGCGATTCTCCGCCACATCGGCGGCGAAGACGAGGGCCAATCCGAGTCAGGTTTCCTCACCAACGTGCGGCATGCCGGCTTGATCCATAACTCGCTGGCCGCGCTGGACGCAGCGGCAAATGCAGTGGCGGGGAAAGTGCCGCACGAGATGCTTCTGATGGATCTTTACAACGCGCTGCGTCCGTTAGACGCGATCACAGGCGCCACGACGACGGACGACATTCTGAATCTGATCTTCAGCACCTTCTGCATCGGAAAGTGAAGGTGGGCGGCACTCTGATCAGAAATGGCCACGACGGACGAACAAAACGATGAGTCCTGCGACCATCAAGGCAAGGCATCCAGAGGAGAATAGGTAATAGAACCATTTGATCTTCGGCCAAACAAAGGCAGGCCACCTGTCGGCGAGCTTGTCGAAGAACGTTTCGCTGAGTCGCGGAGGCAGAGCAGCTTCCTCAGAGTTGGGCTTCCATCCGGCCGCAATCCAAGTGGCCCGGAGGTTTGAAAAAAGCAAGGCGATCACTATAAGCCTACTCACGCCGATCCCCGGCGAACTGGTAACCAGAATAGTCGCAGACGCCATAAAATCCACTAGGTAATAAATAAACATGATCGCAGCCGCAAAGGGATTGTGCTCTCGAACGCCCACGCCACCGAGATGGAAAAGCAAAAAGACCGCGATGGCTGCGATGGGCTGGTGGGCGACCAGCAACAGAAAGGAGATCCCACCGACGATCGTGCACACCCAAAAGCCCTGCACGGCGAGGTAGTCGATGTCCGCCCCGCTCTGGATCGAAGGCCAGAACAGGCTTTTGAGGCGGCTTTCAGTGCGAGGAGTCGAATCAGAAAGGCCAAGCGTTTGCATGACGCAGGATTAGATCGCACTTCTAGGGTCTTGTCCACGGCAAATGAACTACTTTGAAAGCTGTCCCAGTGCGGCCCGGAACATCTGATCGAAGGACTTACCAGCTCCGTTTCTCGTCGCTACCGCCAGCGCCTTCTCCGCCGCGGAACGCTGATAGCCTAGATTCACCAGCGCTGAAAGAACGTCCTCTTCAGTTGCGCTCATGGCCGGAACCGCTAATGCCGCCGTAGGCGCGGCCTCCGGCAGTCTGTCTCTCAGTTCGAGTACCATGCGCTCTGCCGTCTTCTTCCCAATTCCGGGGATGCGCGTTAGCCTTGCCACGTCGTTGCTGCGAATCGCGCCTACCATCTCATCGGCGGCCATGCCGCTCAGGATGGTGATCGCCAGCTTTGGCCCGATCCCGCTCACGTTGATCAGTTTCTCGAACAGTTGTTTCTCCGCCGAGCGCAGGAATCCATAGAGCGCAATCAGGTCTTCGCGCACGTGCGTGTGAATGTGCAGAGCGACTTCGGCGCCAACCGTGGGAAGATCGGAGAACGTGGGCACGCTGATGGTCACGTCGTAACCGATACCGGCCGTTTCCACGATGGCCTGGTTGGGATGCTTGGCCAGCAGTTTTCCGCGCAGGTGAGCGATCATGCTGGTGACATTGTAGCGAGTTCTGAGCCGCGGGTCCTGAGTCCCAAGCGCGGAGACGAACCTTTTCTTGACGAAGTCACCGTGCTTTTGTTTCGTTTTGACAAGAGCCAAGCGGCTAGATCAAATTGACGATGTATGGACGACCCTGGCGAACTCGTGGCCGGAGAATTGACGCTAAGGTTCGAAAGGTTCGCGCCGCATCCGGTTCACAAGGTTTCGACGTACTATTTTCGGATGGTCCACAGCGAGACGGGAGCGGAACTTGGAAGCATTAATTTACGCATCGGAGACTCCGCCCACATCGAGCGCTACGCAGGACATGTGGGCTACACCGTGCATGAGCTGCATCGGGGGCACCGATACGCAGCGCGGGCTCTGCGGCTGCTGGTGCCGCTGGCCGGCGAGCTTGGGATCGATCCGCTCTGGATTACATGCGATCCTGAGAACAAGGCGTCACAGCGAATTCTTGAACTGGCGGGTTCGGAGTTCGTTGAAGTCGTGGACGTCCCGCGGGAATGCGTGATCTTTCGAAACGGAAAAGCCAGAAAGTGCCGTTATCGGCTTCTGAGCCATTAGGGCTTGCGATCCGGCCTGGCTGCTGCCAGCTTAGACTGTGATGGATTGCGCGCGGCGGCGAGCCTGGATTTCGATGTAGACGTTTACCAGCGACACGGCGGCCGGCGTCACTCCAGGAATGCGCGAGGCCTGGCCGAGCGTCTGCGGGCGGATCTTTATCAGCTTCTCCTGCATCTCGCGCGAAAGGCCGCTGATTGAGCGATAGTCGAACCAGTCGGGAATCGCGTGCTGTTCCGACTTCTTCAGACGCTCCATGGCGCGCTGCTGCTGTTGCAGATAGCCTTCGTACTTGATTTCGGTCTCGATAGACTTCAGTTCGTTACGCACTTCGGAAGAAATTTCGGCCACGGATTCGCCCGGATTCCCACCGACTTCTCTGGCGAAGAAACCGGCAGCGACGTCTTGCAGGATCGGGACGAGTTGCTCGATGCCAACTTCGGGGCGCTTGAGAAGCTGGGCACAGGTTTGACCCGCAGTCGATCTCCGCTCGATTGCTTCCCGTGCGCCGCCGGCGACATTGGACTCTTCGTCGCTGTGCCGCTCGGAATGACAAGAGGCTGACGCTTTCCAGTTACAACGGTCCTGCATTTCAGGCGTGAGGCGCGTGCTTTCCAGCAGCTTTTTCATTTTCGCCAAACGTTCCTGCTTCGCCCGAAAATCTGTCCAGGCCACATCGGAGATCAGGCCGACACGGCGACCGTGCGATGTGAGACGGCGGTCGGCGTTGTCGATGCGCAGGTGCAGGCGGAACTCGGCCCGCGACGTGAACATGCGATACGGCTCGTTCGTGCCCTTGGAAATCAAGTCGTCGATCAGGATCGCCGTATAGGCTTCGGTGCGGTCGAGAATCAGGGGCGGTTCGTGCTTCACCTGCAATGCGGCGTTGATGCCAGCCATCAACCCCTGACATGCGGCTTCTTCATATCCGGAAGTGCCGTTGATCTGGCCGGCGAGAAACAGGGCTGCAATCTTGCGCGTTTCGAGCGTTCGCTCCAACTCTGTCGGATCGATCGAGTCATATTCGATCGCATATCCCGGCCGAACCATTTCAGCATTCTCAAGGCCGGGGATCGACTTCAAGATCGCAAGCTGCACCTCGACCGGCAATGACGTGCTCATTCCGTTGACATAAATCTCGTGCGTGTTCAGCCCTTCGGGCTCGAGGAAGAGCTGATGCATTTCCTTGTCGGGAAACTTGACGATCTTGTCTTCAATCGACGGGCAGTAGCGCGGGCCGATCGACTGGATCTGGCCGCTGTACATGGGTGAGCGGTGAACGTTTTCCCGGATGATGCGATGCGTCTCCGCGGTGGTCCACGCGATGTAGCAGGGCACTTGCGAGTCGTGATGGGCGACGCGTTTGGTTCGGAAGCTGAACGGCGTAGGATCGGCGTCGCCCGGCTGCACCGGGAAGCGAGACCAGTCGATGGTGCGCCCGTCAAGACGCGGCGGAGTTCCGGTCTTCAGGCGGCATCCGCGGAGGCCCAGGTTCTTGAGAGCCTCGCCGAGCAAAACCGCATTCGGTTCTCCGGAGCGTCCAGCGGGATACTGCTGCTCGCCGCAGTGGATGAGTCCGTTGAGAAATGTTCCGGTGGTGATGATGACGGCTTTCGCACCCACCGTGCGGCCATCACGAAGTCGAACGCCGAGAACGCGGCGGCTTCCGGGAGATCCTTCGCTGCGCTCAGGATAGGGGATATGACCGCCTGCGACGATCAGGTCCGCCACCTCTGCCTGCTTGATCTTGAGATTCGGCTGCGACTCGAGCACTTCGCGCATTTTCAGGCGGTAGGCCTGCTTGTCGCACTGTGCGCGGGGAGACCACACTGCCGGTCCGCGGGAAGTATTGAGCAGCCGAAACTGGATTCCGACCGCGTCGGTGATTTCGCCCATGATCCCGCCGAGCGCGTCGACTTCGCGGACAAGATGTCCCTTGGCAATGCCACCGACGGCCGGGTTGCACGACATTTGCGCGATCAGGTCGACGTTGAGCGTGTAGAGCGCAGTCTTCAGGTTCATGCGGGCGGAGGCCATCGCAGCCTCGCAGCCGGCATGACCGGCGCCAACCACCACTACGTCGAATTGTTCGGTGAATTGCATCAAGGTACGGACCGAACGAACCCCAGACAAATCTTCCCCACTCTTTCTTCTTTCATTCTAGCAACTTGTGAACCTGCGTGATCGGGCTCACTTGCAGGGTTGTGTCCCTCCCGTATATTGGCGGGTTCTGCCAAAAATATGCGGGGGTATCATGAATAGCGCGGAGTTTTTTCGCCAACTGCAAGAGCGCATCGCCAAGTATGACCTGCTCTGCCATCCGTTTTACGCGGCTTGGGCGGAGGGCGACCTGAGCCGGGAGGATCTGCGCCAGTACGCGCAGCAGTATTACCATCATGTCGAGGCGTTTCCGTCGTATCTGGCGACATTTGGGCTGCGGCTGGAGGAGGGCGAACTCCGGCAGGCGGTGCTGGCGAACATGTGCGACGAAAAAGGTGTAGAGGGCCGACCGGGACGCCATTCCGTGCCTCACTCCGAGCTGTGGCTGGACTTCGCCGAGGGCATGGGATCCACCCGCAACCTGGAGTGGCACAGTCCTGTGCCCGAGATTCGGCAACTGATCCGGCATTTCCAGCGCGTGGCGACCGAGGGCACGGCAGAAGAGGCCCTGGCCGCTTTGTATGCCTACGAATCGCAGGTGCCGCGCATTGCGCAGGGCAAAGAGCGCGGGTTGCGTGAGATGTACGGCGCGGATGACAAAACCTGTGGCTATTTCACCTTGCACGCGCAGGCCGACGTGCACCACTCGAATATCTGGCGCGCGCAACTGGAAAAGCGAGTCGCCGCCCACCCCGAGGCAGCCGACGCCGCTCTGGACGCTGCCGAGAACGCCGCCAATATGCTCTGGAGAGCGATGGACGGGATTGACGCCAAACGGCAGATGGCGGTGACAGCGTAGAAAGCTCTGGAGGCTTCGAGCCAATGATTCGCTAAAATCATTGGCTCATTTCTTTTTCAGGAGAAGATTCGATTGGCCAGAGAGATTCCTATCGGAACGCACGGCGAGGCTGAGGAAACTGTGGCGTTCGAGCATACACTCACATCGCACCACCCGGAATTGCCGCCGGTGTATTCCACTCCCGACATGATCCGGCTGATGGAAACGGCGGCATTTCACGCGCTGCAGCCTTACTGCGAAGGCGACGAAATCACTGTCGGGACCCGCATCAACGTGGAACACCGCGCTGCCAGCGGCATTGGCGCTGTCATCAAGGCCGAAGCCGTTCTCGAATCGTTCGATGGCCGCTTCTACACCCTTCGCGTTACCGCCCACGACAATGTGCAGGAGATTGGCCGCGGCACAGTGGGACGCGCCGTGATCAACGTCTCCCGGTTTCTCGAAAACTTGAAGAATGGGAGCCGGTGAATGCATCCAATGCTGACGTATGTCGAATCTCGACCAGAAGAAAAAAGCGGAAAAATTTCGTGCGCTCCACTCGAAGGCAGACCCTCTGCTTCTCGTCAATGTCTGGGATGTGGCGAGCGCCCGCGTCGTTGAGCAGGCAGGGTTCCCCGCCATCGCCACCAGCAGTGCCGGCGTGGCCTTTGCGCACGGATTTCCCGATGGCCAGAAGATTCGCGCCGACCAGATGATCGCGGCTATCGGGCGTATCGCTGATTCCGTGGATTTACCGCTGACCGCTGACGTCGAAGCCGGATATGGAGACAAGCCTGAAGATGCGGCTCGAACCGCGCATCAAGTGATCGAGGCGGGGGCTATCGGCATGAATCTCGAAGACGCAACCGCCGATGCCGCAGCTCCATTGGTCGAACTGCCGCTGCAGCTGGAAAAAATTCATGCCATCCGCGAAAATGTTGGAAAGTCGCACGTGCCACTGGTGCTCAACGCGCGAACCGACGTCTACCTTCTGCAGGTCGGTGATCCCGCGAAGCGCTACGACGAAACGGTGAAGCGGCTGCACGCTTTTCGTGACGCTGGCGCTGACTGCGTATTCGTTCCCGGACTCCGCGATGCTCCGACGATCGGCCGCCTGGTTGCTGATCTCGGTTGCCCAGTGAACATTCTGGCCGTACCCGGTTCATCGTCGGTCGCGGAATTGAGCGCCCTCGGAGTGAAGCGCATCAGCCTGGGTTCGGGACCGATGCGCGCCACCCTAGGCCTGCTGCGCCGCCTCGCCACCGAGGTGAAGACACGCGGCACCTATGGGGCGATGGAAGATGCGCCATCGTATGCCGAAGTAAACCGGCTCATGAGTTAGGGAGCAAAGCCGGAAATTCTGGAGTCGAATATTTCCATCGTGATTGGCATTATCTCCGACACTCACGGCCTGCTTCGTCCGGAAGCGCTGGCCGCGCTGCGCGGGTCAGAACACATCATTCACGCCGGCGACGTCGGAGACCCGGAAATCCTCGACCAACTTCGAACCATCGCGCCCGTCACCGCGATCCGCGGCAACGTGGATAAAGGCGAATGGTCACGGAAGCTGCCTTCGACGGAAGTTGTCGAGATCGCGGGCGTTTCCATTTATGTGCTGCACGATCTGGCGCAGCTCGACCTCAAGCCGGAAGGTGCTGGCTTTCGAGTTGTGATTTCCGGCCACAGCCACATGCCCAAGCAGGAAAGCCGCAATGGCGTGCTCTATTTCAATCCCGGCAGCGCAGGCCCTCGCCGATTCAAGCTGCCGATCAGCGTGGGAAAGTTGGTCATCGAAGGAAAGAAAATGAGGGGAGAGATCCTCGAGATTGCAGGCTGAAGATTGCGAATTGGAATGTCCGCGCGCGCCCGCGACCGCAGGAGCTGAGTGCCGGTGGCTTCCCGTTGCTACAATCCCAAGCAGTGTCGATCTCCTTCCACATAGACAGAATTGAGGGCAAAGCGCGGCGCGGCCGCCTGCTCACGCCGCACGGCGACATCGAGACACCGGTCTTCATGCCGGTGGGAACTGTGGCATCAGTCAAAGGGATCCCGCAAGATACGCTCGAAGAGCTCGGCGCGCAGATCATTCTCGGGAACACCTATCACCTCTATCTGCGGCCGGGAGTCGAGACCGTGCGGAGCATGGGCGGATTGCATGGATTCATGTCGTGGAAGCGCGCGATCCTCACCGATTCTGGGGGATTTCAGGTTTTCAGCCTCAACGAACTGCGCAAGGTCAACGAGGAAGGCGTCACGTTTCGTTCGCACCTCGATGGCTCTTCTCACTTTTTCAGCCCAGAGAGCGTGATGGCGGCGCAGATCGGGTTGGGCGCCGACATCGTCATGGCATTTGACGAGTGCACGGAGTTCCCTGCGGACCGCGAGCGCATGCGCGCATCCATGGAACTGACGCTGCGCTGGGCGGCGAGAAGCAAGAAATATTTCGAGGAACACAAAAGCGAGGTCCCGTGGAACCTCGCTTCCCCCAATGGCAGCGTAAAGACGGCCGTCTCCGGCCGTCCGGCGGAGCCGCGCTCCGCAGCCTCACCGGCGAGCTTGCGCTCGCCCGGACAGCCGGTGGCGGCTGTTTCTCCATGTTCAGATCAGACTCAATCCCTATTCGGCATCGTGCAAGGCGGCATGGATCGCGAGCTGCGCGAGGAATCCGCCGAGCGTACGGTCGAAATCGGCTTTCCCGGTTACGCCATCGGGGGGCTCAGCGTGGGAGAGCCGCGCCCTCTCACCCGCGAGATCGTCGAATCCACGGTGGAGCATCTGCCGGCCGACAAGCCACGATATCTGATGGGTGTGGGCACGCCGGAGGAAATTGTCGAATACGCGAATCTGGGCGTCGACATGATGGACTGCGTTCTGCCGACGCGCGCCGCGCGTCACGGGCTGCTGTTCACGTCCGAAGGAAGAATTTCGATCAAGCAGGCGCGCTACGCACAGGATGCCGGACCGCTCGACCCCAATTGCCCCTGCCGCGTCTGCCAGCGCTATTCTCGGGCCTATTTACGTCATCTTTATGCATCTAACGAAGTGCTGGCACAGGTCTTGAATACGATCCACAACCTGAGTTTCTACCTTGACACTATGCGGCGTGTGCGGCATTCTATTTCACTTGGAGAGGAGCGCCGTTTTCTTTCTGGTGTCCGGCCTCGACCGAAACCCTAGGCTCATGGGAAGACCTCCCGGATTCAAGCCTGAGGCCGAGGAACCCGGCCGAAGTCGATCCAAACCCCGTGGTGAATGAACAGCTCCCGCGGCCTTTAAAGGCGCTACCGATTTTCTTGCGGGGCAGTTTTTCGCGGAATCATCCGCTCTGATCTCACGAATATGCATGGTTTACTGGCAGTGCAGCTCGGTGGTGGCGGTGGCATGGGGTGGCTAGGAATCGCCCCCCTCATCTTTATTTTCGCCATTTTTTATTTTCTCCTGATCATGCCGCAGCAGCGCCGCCAGAAAAAATGGCAGGCCATGCTGGACAAGCTGAAGACCGGCGATAAAGTCACGACCAGCGGTGGGCTGAGGGGAACCATCATTGCTTTGAAGGATGATGCGATTCACCTGCGTGTGCCGCCCGACAATTTGCGGGTGGAAGTAACCAAGGCCTCGGTGATACAGGTGACCACCACCGAGGAGGAAGTGAAGACGAAATAAAGCAGTACCCAGTGCCTGGTACCCAGTATCCAGTCGATCGGTGCTGGCAGTACTGGCCGCTGGATACTGAGTACCGGGTAGTGATTCTTTATGAACAAGACTTTTCTCTGGAAGACCGGACTCATCCTGGGCATCCTGCTCTTTTTCCTGTTTGGCATCTTTGGGATTCCGAAGAGCTTTTCCGGTTCAGGGCTGCTCGCGGCGGTCGGGGAACACATCCAACTCGGCCTTGATCTCAAGGGCGGAACTCACCTGATCCTGCAGGTGAAGGTCAATGACGCCGTGAACGTTGATGCGCAAAATGCGATGGAAGTTCTCAAAGAGCAGTTGCGCAACCACAAGATTGACTATGCCGATATCACCCAGCCCGATCCGGCGAACAATCCCGACCATCTCGTACTAAAGGGAGTGCAAGCCAGTTCGCGAACGGACTTGCTCAACATCATGCAGGAGCGGCTGCCTGAATATGACATCACCGGCGGCTCGGATAATTCCTGGAACATCTCAATGAAGCCGTCGAACCTGGCTGACCTGAAGAGCAAGGCGGTCACGCAGGCCATCGACACGATCCGCAACCGCATCGACGCTCTCGGCGTCAGCGAACCCACCATCCAGGAGCACGGCCTCGGACAATATCAGATTCTGGTGCAACTGCCCGGCGTAGACGATCCCGCTCGCGTAAAAGACATCATGCAGTCGACCGCGATGCTTGAGATCAAGCAATCACTCGGCGGGCCCTACCCGAGCGAGCAGGCAGCGATGCAGGATAAGGGCGGCGTTATCCCCTCGGACGCGCTGCTGCTGCCCGGACACAACATGCCCGGAGCGGACACGGGAGGGCAGGCCTGGTATCTGGTGTCGCGCGTTTCCGCCGTGAACGGTAAAGATCTGCGCGACGCGCAGCCCAGCCGCGATCAGAATGGCCAGCCCAGCGTCAGCTTTACGCTCAGCGGCGAAGGTGGGCAGCGCTTCTACAATTTCACCTCGGCGCACGTGGGGGACAGTCTGGCCGTCGTGCTCGACAACCATGTTCAGGAAGTCGCTAACATTAAAGAGCCGATTCGCGATCGCGGAGAGATCAGTGGCGGCAGCATGAGCGAACAGCAGTCGAAGGACCTGTCCATGATCCTGCGCTCAGGCGCACTGCCGGCCGGCATCAAGTATCTGGAAGAGCGGACCGTTGGACCGTCCCTGGGTGCGGATTCGATTCGCGCCGGAGTGCGTGCCGCCGTGTTTGGGATGTTGGCGGTGCTCATCTTCATGCTGATCTATTATCGCGGCGCCGGCATCAACGCGGATGTCGCTCTGATTTTGAACCTGATTATCCTGCTCGGCTTCATGGGCTACTTTGAAGCGGTGCTCACGTTGCCCGGGATCGCAGGCGTCATTCTGACGGTCGGCATGGGCGTGGATTCGAATGTGCTGATCTTCGAGCGCATTCGGGAAGAACTGCGCAACGGCAAGACGCCGCCTTCCGCGGTGGATCAGGGCTTCAGTCACGCATGGATTACGATCGTCGACACTCACGTTACGACGATTGTTTCTGCGGCGATTCTGTTTATCTTCGGCACCGGTCCGGTGCGCGGGTTTGCCACCACGCTGACGTTTGGTTTGCTGGCGAATTTATTTACGGCTGTCTTTGTTTCGCGCGTAATTTTCGACTGGAACTTGAGCCGGAAACAGCGCGGCGATGCGCTCAGCATTTAGGAATTGAATCGATATTCGTTAAGTCATAGATAGATAAGGGGCTAGACAAACAGGTGGAGTTCTTTCGCAATACCAACATAGATTTTCTCGGCAAGAAGTGGTATTTTCTGGCCTTTTCCTTGATCTTTAGCGTTGCCGGCGTGCTGTCCATGTTGTTCTGGCACCATATCCCGTGGGGTGTGGATTTCCGCGGGGGCACGCTGGTGTATGTGAAGTTTTCTCATACGCCCAACGACAACGCGGTGCGCGCGGCGATGGATCGCGCCGGCCTGCGCGATGCCAAGATCCAGCGCTATGGAGCGGTTCAGAACAACGAGGTTCTGGTTGACCTCGATGTACGTGAGACCAGCGAACAGGCACTCGACCTGGGCAAGACCAAGATTATTCAGGCGCTTGAGAGCAATGCTCCGGCAGGAAAAACCGACCTGAACAACGCCAGTTCTTTGACAATCAAGAAATACCTGATGGATAAGGATCCGATGCACCTGGGCTCTGACGCGGACCAGAAGTACACGGCGCAGGCGCAGGCCATCCTGGATTATCGGGATAAAGTACAGGGCGGCGTGCTGAGTTCGATCGATCAGTTGAAAGGCGCGCCGGGCGTGGATCCTGCGGCTGAGGCTTCGCTAAGCGACGGATTCTTCCTGTCCGATTTCGGGGTCCGCAACGTGGAGATCGTCGGCCCGCAGGTGGGAGCTCAGCTCCAGAAACAGGCGGCATTGGCGACCATCTACTCGTTGGCCGGCATGCTTGTCTATCTCGGCTTCCGCTTTGAGTGGATCTACGGCATCGCGGCCGTGGTCACGGTATTTCACGATACCCTGATCACCGTAGGCGCGTTTTCCCTCACCAAGACCGATATCTCGCTGACCGTGATCGCGGCCATCCTCACCCTGATTGGTTACTCTAATAACGACACGATCGTGGTATTTGACCGCATCCGGGAAAACATTAAACTCATGCGGCGCGAGAAGCTGTCAGACGTGGTGAATCGGAGCATAAATCAAACTTTAAGCAGAACCATCTTGACAGCGGGCCTTACCTTCCTTACCGTACTCGCACTCTTTTTATTCGGTGGCGAGGTGCTTCGTGGATTCAGCCTCGCGCTTGTAATTGGCATCTTAATCGGGACGTATTCGTCCATTGCGATTGCCGCTCCGATCCTGGTGGCCTACCAGGACTGGCGGATTGAGAAAGGCAAGCGTCCGGTAGCCATGCCGGGTAAGGCGCGGTAGATTACCCGATGGCTCGGTGGTCGCAACTGCGATAGGCCTTCTTATACGTAGGGTTAGAAGGATTTGCTCGGGTTGCCTTGCGGGGCCCTGTAGACCCGTAAGGCGGTTCAGATTCTGGGAGCAAAACGGGCGTAGTCGGTGTCTAAGTTTCCGTAGGGGTCTGAAGTAGGGGAGAATCTCAATGTTTGAAGACAGCCTTATCGAGTCGGGCGGCAGGCTAAAGACGAAACGTGGGTATACGTCTATCGTTTCATTCGCGATTCAGATCATGATCATTGGCGTCATGGTTCTGATCCCGCTGATTTTCACCGAAGCCTTGCCCAAGCAGCAACTCATGACATTTCTGGTGGCCCCCCCGCCACCTCCACCACCTCCACCGCCAGCAGCCGCGCCGGTGAAGATCGTAAAGGTGATCCAGACCGACATTGTGAACGGGCAGCTGCGCACTCCGACGAAGATTCCGAAGAAAGTGGAAATGATTAAAGAGGACGAGGCTCCGCCGCCGGTGATGGCGTCGGCCGGCGTGGTGGGCGGCGTTCCGGGCGGAGTACCGGGCGGATCGCTGAACGGCGTGATCGGCAGCGTGCTCAGTTCGACCCCGACGGTGGCGCCCAAAATCGCCACTCCGCAGCGCGTGCGGGTTTCGTCGGGCGTCGTTTCCGGACTGCTCGTCCGCCGAGTACAGCCGACCTATCCACCGCTGGCGCGCCAGGCGCGCATTCAGGGTGTAGTGGTTCTGCAGGCGCAGATCAGCAAGGACGGCAATATCGAGAACCTGCAATTGATCAGCGGGCACCCGATGCTGGCTCCGGCCGCGATCGAGGCTGTGAAACAGTGGAAGTACCGCCCATACCTGCTGAACGGCGAGCCGGTCGAGGTCGAGACGCAGGTGCAGGTGAACTTCACGCTCTCTGGGGGCTAGACTCCCGGGCGTGATGTGATCTTAGAGTTGTGCGTGGAAGTGTGTGTAGGCCCTCCCTTTCCCACCGAATCGCGGTGGCCGGGAGCGGCTT
>Ga0335078_10001431_pt1 | contig 36031 bp, 30 predicted proteins | sample Lox_Sample_32_FD_206711 | JGI IMG/M metagenome (GOLD analysis project Ga0335078, IMG submission 206711) | Soil microbial communities from Loxahatchee National Wildlife Refuge, Florida, United States - Lox_Sample_3.2 | ecosystem: Environmental > Terrestrial > Soil > Wetlands | place: USA...
TGGTCGCAATGTGCTCGATCGCCACAAGCTCGCCAGGAATGGGTTCCGGGTTGTGACCCTGGCGGGGTAAGAGGAAAACAAATCCACTGAGCTTTCGCGCTCAACCAAAACCTTCTGCAACCGCGGCACTTCAATTGCAGTTCAAGATTGCAGAAGGTGGGAAGTCTTTTATGCTCGTGGGCGCGATACTCAGTGGATTGTTGATCTTCGGTCTGTTTTTGTCGATGCTGTCTTCGTCGCCAAAACCTGATCCGGAGAAACATTTTGACACTCAAGCGTGACAGATCTACACAGGGCTGTTTCTCAAAAGCCTAAGCCTAGGTTGTGCTCTCATCACGCTTAAGATTTTTCAATGAATCGGTACTAAGGTAAACGTCATGAGGAACACCGCGAGTGCGGCGATTCCTAGTAGCACGCGATTCCGGTCGAGCGGCGTATCGTCGAAGATGGTCGGATGGCGCAACGCGAAAAAGAAAAGTAATCCCGCCCAAACCAGCCAGCTCCAGGTCCGAGTCACCAGTGCGATAGTCACCAAAGCTGCAAGAAACGTTCGCGATAGTAGCTTGTGCCGGCGTCCGACGAAGGCATAGAGGATGTGCCCGCCGTCCAACTGGCCGATCGGGAACAGATTCAGCGCCGTGGCGAGCATCCCTGCCCAAGCCGCTCGCGCCACCGGATGCAGCATGATGTCGGACGGGGCGACGCCGGGAAATCGAATCCATTCCAGGAACTGGAGAATCAGGGGCGAGCCGAAGACCAAGTCGCCCTCTTGATGTGTCGACGCTACGACTCTGGACTCCGCCACTCCAATGATCAACGCCGGCAGCAGCATCACGAATCCCGCGAGCGGCCCGGCGATGCCGACGTCGAACAATGCCCGCAGCGTGTAGATCGGCGACCGGATGCGGATGAAAGCTCCCAGCGTCCCGATCGGCAGGGGCGAAGGCGCGGGCAGAAAATACGGCAGACTCGCGTCGATGCCGTAATAGCGCGACGCGAAATAATGCCCCATCTCATGCGCTAGCAAAATGGTCAGAAGCGTCAACGAAAATGGAACGCCTTCGAGCAACACCGCCGGATGTTGCAACAGAAGTGAATAGACGTTGACATATTCATCAACGTCGAGCTTGCCATTTTTGAATGCTTCGGCGAACACCACGCCCACGATGGTGGTTGTAATCAGCGTCAGGCCGAGCAGACACCAATGCAACGCCCAGCGCGAAGCAGAAATCTCATTTTGAGGAAAAGTGAGGGCGGTCCTCAGACTTTCGCTCGTCGAGCGGGGAACCACGACAACCTACTGCAGCGACTGCAGCTCCTTACCAGGTTTGAATCGCACCGCTTTGCCCGGAGGGATCGCGACTTCCGCACCCGTGCGAGGATTGCGTCCGATACCGGTTTTGCGCGGACGCACGTTGAAGATGCCGAAGCCTCTCAGCTCGATGCGCTCCCCGTGCGATAAGGCGCGCTTCATACTCTCGAATACCGTTTCGACAGCCATCTCGGCTTTGGTTTTCGTTATCCCCGTTTTGTTTACGACTTCATTAATGATGTCTAGTTTAATCACCGTCTTCCCTCCAGACGACGCGGGCGCAGGCTTAGAATCGCGAGCAAACCCAATGATAGGATTAGGGTTAAGCTCATGTCAAGTTAGTTGCACGGTTAGGTTGGCGCTTAGATCGGGCCGGCAAGCGCAAGCCACGCGATGAGAGCCGCGCATTTTTGATCCTGGGACCACGGCGGTCCGACGGACTCTCCGAGATCCAAAACACGGCGCTCCAGTTCGTCGAGCGACACTTGAAAGTGCTGCGACGCGCGCGCGTAGAGTTCGCGTTCCTTGACTCCCAATACTGCCAATCCGCATTGCTTGCCCGCCTTGACCATCTCCTGCCGATAGAATTCGCCTTCGGCTGTATGAATCAACGCGTGCGACGTCAGGATATTCTTGAGTCCGGGAAGCGGACGGCCGGAACCGAGCGTGACTCCCAGATCGGAAGCTTGAAAACCGCGCGCGCGAATGTCGTCGATGACGCCGCGCAGTGATTGGACGGCCAACAACGACGTATTCCGCGAGCAGCGTTTCAGAAACGCCTCGGCGTCGGGATAATCCATGGGCTCGGCGGCGTGATAGGGCTGCTTGGAGCCGCGAATGCCCGGATCGGCGATCTCGATTCTTCTGCGATCGATAACCTGCGGCGCGGCCGCGGGGCCGGCTAGCGCGACCAACACGGCCCATCCGGAATGAGAGCGGCAGCCCAGAGCAGCGCGCGGAATGGGTCGCGTCATAGAGGTCGCGTCATCGGGAGTATAACGGTCAGCGCGGCGTGCTCGGCGAGTCAGCGACCGCGATCACTTCCAGTCCCACCGTCGCGTCCAGACTGGGGAGTCCTTCGAACGGGAGCATGGTGCTGGTGGGCGGCTGCTGCTTCGAGTAGTATCCGGCGCGTACCGCGCGAAGTTTTGGAATCATGCTGCTGGACGTGAGGTAAATGTGCGACGAGACCAAGCCGGCGTAACGGGCGTCGGCCGCGGCCAGAGTTTTCTCCAGACGCTCGAAGGCCAGTTTAATGTCGCTTTCTTGCCCGCCGAATGCGAGCTGCGTCCCGGTGATCACGAGGCGCGGACTTGATACCAGCGTCAGATGCGAATAATAAGGCGACTTGTCGAGTCCCGCCGGATTCAGGTAGTTTACGGACTCGCGAGGCGCCGTCTTGAGACGGGCGACAGCCTCGCACTCGACCGGTGGCGTTACCGGCTCACGCTGCATCTGGATGAAATCCACGGCGGCGTTCGGAAAATTTCCAGAGAGCAGCGCGTGCGTGCTTTTCTCGTCGTCGAGCGAACTGACGAAGCAGGTGACGCGCAACGCATCGGAGGGCTCGAGTCCGGCTCCGCGGAGCGCCCTCTTCACCTTCTCGAGCGACTGGACCATGGTCGGCGCCGATTGTCCGGAAAGGAACGCGACTCCGTTCGGATTCACCGGGCGGCGGTCGAGTTCGGTAGCTTCAATAGCAAGCTGCGCGCCGGTTAACGGCAACCCACCCACCTGTACCACGCTCAGCACCGGCAGCGGCTGATGCTTATCCGCGAAAACTTCGGCGGTCAGTTCTGCCACGCGCCGCAGATCGCCAGATCCGGCCACGAACGCTCGCAGCGCCACGATGGTTCCGCGGCTGCTGTGCAGAAGGCTCTTCAGAGCTTCGCGCGTCTGCTGTGAGAGCAGCCCTCTGGCGGAGAGAGGCGCAACTTCGAATGTGAGCCGGTCGGTTTCGGCGGCGACGCTGGCCGGAAGTTCGCGCGATGGCGGCGGCGCTTGCGTGTCCCGATCCTTTTCTTTTTTCTGCTTGCCCTCAGGCAGAACCTGCGGGATGTAGCCGGAATCGGAGGTGGATTTCTTCTGGGCGTGCAAGCGGGCGGGGGCCAATGCGATCAGGACAGTCAACACCAAGCCTGCGCGAAGAACGTACATCGGGTGTCCATCGATTTTAGCAGAGGCGGAGTTTCAAACGGATTTCCTTCTCTGGCCCTTGCTACAGTGAGAACGTTGAGCGTTGCAATAGCATCCCCGCCGGCTCCTGCGACAATGGGCGCGAGAAACTTCACGCGCTTCGCTTGGGGTACGCTCGCATGGAATATCGGCGTGGTCCTGTGGGGCGCGTTTGTCCGTGCCAGCGGATCGGGCGCGGGCTGCGGGAATCATTGGCCGCTCTGCAATGGCGAAGTAGTCCCGCAAGCCGCCGAGATTCACACTCTCATCGAATTCACGCACCGCATGATGAGCGGCGTGGCATTCTTCGCTGTGGCGGCGCTGTGGCTGTGGGGGCTCAGGATTTTTCCGCGCCGCAATCGCGTCCGCACGATGGCGCTCGCATCGTTTTGCTTTCTGATCTCGGAAGCACTGTTGGGAGCCGGGCTGGTGCTGTTTGATTACGTCGGCGCAAATGGCTCGGCCGGACGCGCGCTGTACCTGTCGCTGCATCTGGCGAACACACTTTTGCTATTGGCCGCCATAGCGCTGACCGCGTGGTTTTCGCGCGAACCGGACGGAGCCACCGGCCGTGTGCCAGGGGTCTTCGCGGTTGCGGTGCCGCTTGGCTTGTTGGTGTGCGTGAGCGGCGCGATCGCCGCATTAGGCGATACCTTGTTTCCCGCTCTGTCATTGCGTGACGGGCTTCGCCAGGATTTCTCCGGGACTGCTCACTTCCTGCTGCGGCTGCGCATCTTTCATCCGGCGCTGGCCGTTTCCGCCGGAGTAGTTTTCGCCTGGATCGCGATCTCCTTTCTACGGGCCAACGGACGCCGGGAAGTCAACCGCCTTGCGCTAGCGCTCCTGGTTGTCACGGCTGTCCAACTGTGCGCCGGGGCGGCGAATCTCGCGCTGCTCGCGCCAATCTGGATGCAGATCGTGCATCTGCTGCTCGCCGATCTGGTCTGGGTTTCTTTAGTATTGTTGGCGGCGGAAAGTGCGAGGGTTGTGGCGCACACGCCCACGGGTGCAGCGTTTACACTCGTGTAAACGCCAGTGTTCCAGCGTCGCGCAGCGCTGCAAGCGGCGTGCCGCATCCCGCCGCAATGTGATAGCATGCTTCACCGAGGAGATCCGATCATGGCGCGTCTTCGCGGTCCGCTCTGCCTGCTGCTCTTCATCGCGGTGTCCAGCATCTGGATTCTCTACGCTCAGAACCGCGCCAACTTCACGGGAACCGTCACAGCGGTGGAACAGAACCCGAAGGGCGCCATTGCACACTACAAGTTCGACCCGGGCGCGCGGACCAAGTGGCACATCCATGAAGGCGGGCAGGTGATCCTGGTGGAAGAAGGCGTGGGACGAGTGCAAGCCAGGGGAGGGCCGGTGATAGAGCTGCGCGCCGGCCAGACCATCTACGCGCTGCCAGGGGTCGCGCATTGGCATGGTGCAGCACCAGATCAATCGGCAACACAATATAACATCAGCCGCGGTGGAATTCAGTGGCTCGGCGAAGTGAGCCAGAAAGACTACACCGCCGCGCCTGAGAAGAGATAAGGAGATGAGTATGATCCGTTCCGCGATTCGAATCTGGCTGTTCTCGGCGGCCTGCGCGCTGGCGCAGCAGCCCACCATCACTCCCACCGCGAAGGCTTTGAACAAAAGTTTCGACGCCGACGCCTCGCAATGGACCGAACGGTTCGAGCACGAAGGCCGCGCGATCTACGACAAGCGAGTCGAGATCATCGACGCGATGAACCTGAAGCCCGGCATGAACGTCGCCGACATCGGCGCGGGCAGCGGCTTGATGTCGCGTTTAATGGCCCAGCGCGTCGGGCCGAACGGGACAGTTTATGCCGTGGACATCGCCAAGAACATGATCGATCACATCGCCGAAGTGGCCGAGAAAGAACACATCCCCAATCTGAAACCGGTGCTGGGAGATCCAAAGTCTCCCAAGCTCGCCCCCAATTCCGTCGACGTGATCTGCATCATCGATTCGTATCATCATTTCGAATATCCAACCGAGATGCTGGCCGAGATCAACAAAGCCTTGCGGCCGGACGGCATGCTCATGCTCATCGACTTCAAACGCATCGACGGCGTATCGCGCGATTACATCCTGAAGATGGTCCGGGCTGGTGAAGGAACCTTCACCGATGAATTCCTCAACGCGGGCTTCGAGCTGGTGGACAAGCGCGACGACATGTTTCCGGAGAACTACATGTTGAGGTTCAAGCATCGCGCCGCGGCGAAGAGGACGCACTGAGAACTTTTCGCTCACGAACTACGTAGACCTGGCTAGTACGCGAGGAGGGATCCGTTTTCGACCATCCTGCTGCATCCTTGCAATACGGTGGATGGGCTGGTTGGGGGAAGTCGAAACCGGCGGCCTTGGAAGGCAGGAAAGCGGCGAACCGCACCATCTACGCCAGGACAAATTGAAATGCACTCAGAGACACCTTTTCTTGAATACCGATTGCAGGTGGTGAGCGATTGGCCGGAATCCGATCGCAAGCGCGCTACCATCGACGCGATACTGTCGCAGATGGAGCGTAGCCAGAACGAGGATCCTAAATGAAGGATTGCGGGATAGCCTCAACCCGCTGATGCGGGCCGGGTGGGCGAAAACCCATCGGCGATGGCGCGCTCCAGGATAGAGCGAACATTCGCAATCATGCCCGGGACACCCTTGCGCGTAACGACGGGCCCGTGGCCGGGAACGACCACGGATGCTGTCAATCGCTCGACGCGATCGAGCGACCGCAGCCAGTCCTGCCAGTCCGCGATGGTTCCCGCATCAAGATTCGGCAAATAGCGGCTGATCAGGCAGTCACCGCAAAACAAAACGCCATCAGACGGAACAAAAACCGAGAGATTGGTGGGCGTGTGGCCGGGCGTCAGAATGATTTGGACCTCGCAATCGCCCAGGTTCATGGAGGTATCGGCGGCGATCGTGCAGTTCGGATTCTCCAGCCGCGTCCCGTAAAAAAATGCCTCGGCCTCGTTATGTTCGCGCCTCGCCGGGTTGGCGATCCCGTGGTTGAAGTCGTCGAGTTCCTGGCGAAACTGCTCCTGGGTGCGGCGAAGGCTCACGTGGCCGTGCACATCGATACCTAGATCCCGGAAGTAGCTGTTGCCGCCAATATGGTCGAAGTGCCGTTCTGTGTTGATCACCACGATCCGGTTCCCTGGACGAACAGCGGTGGCATAACCATGAATGGTGGCGGCCGAAAGCGCGCACGCCCCGGTGTCGACCACCAGAGTAGTCTCGCTACCTGTAATGAATCCGGCGTTCACGCTCCACGGAGTCGAATAGCCTAGCCCCGTGAGCGCGTAGCAACAGGATGAAATTCGCATTTGGGAACTCCCAGGCTAGCATCGAGCGCGGTTCGATCCGATCTGGAAACCCCCGTTAACAGCGAGCGCCGTAAGTACCCTGAGTACCCGCCAAAAAAAAGTTCCTGATTCATGTGATGGTTCAGATCCAAGCGCAAGCATGCTGATTCAACTGGACAATTCCCACTCCTAGTACTACTAGATGTCACCGTAACAGTCCGAACGCCCCAGTGCACATAGAAGCAGGGTTGTGATTTAATTAGTTAACTTCCCCCAGGGCTTAAGGATTTTTTCTGAAGAATGTTTAAGGGCATTCCCTATATGTTTGCACGCCTCAAAGATTGGGGGAGCAGGCAGTGGCGGCCGGAAGATTGGTCGATTGTCCTTCGAGACTGGATCGACCGGTACTGGCATCCCCAAGACTGGGCCACCTCTCGCTGGGTGCCGCGGAATTGGAGTTCGCGGCAGAAAAAGATCGCGATTGCTTACGGCGCGGCTGCGCTCGTGGCGGTCGCGGCCCCGGTAGCGATTTGGCTTGCATCGCTGCAACTGAGACTTCCGGCCGAGCCTCCAGCAGTCCAATACAAACGCACGGCCGTGATGACGCAGGAGAAGCGGAAGGTCTTTCCGTTCTCGATTGTGCCTGGCGGCGCTCGAAGCGTTGAAGAAGCCAGGAAGGCCATGAGCGAGCCCGCAGTGCGGGATCATTACGCCGCCTTCGATAAAGCCAGGCTGAAACAGGTCACCTTGCAGTCCGACATGGTGGGCTACGTTTCCTACCGCTATGGCGACAAAATTTATTGGACCTCGAAGAAGCTCCGTTTCAAAGCCGGTGAGACGGTATTCACGGACGGAACGCACATCGCGCGCGGGCGTTGTTTGAATTGCTACTCGGCGATGCCCATGATGCCGACGCGCGCCAATGAGCCGGACGAGAACGTGTTCAACAGTCCGGTGGAAGTTCCGCTGCTGGCAATGTCGTTCCCGAATATTCCGTTGCCGATTCCGCCGGCGCTGCCTCCTCCGCTGGAGGCGATGACGCCCACCGTGGCTGCGCTGCCCCCGCACGTGCCCGCGCCCGGAAAAACGGGTGGAAAATTCTTCTTTCCTCTTATCCCCTTCATTCCGCCGATTCACGGCGGGCATCCAGGAACGGTGATTCCGCCGTCTGCTCCAGGGGGAACGCCGGTGACTCCGATCACGCCGCCGCCGTCGTCGACAGGTGGCTTTGGGGCGCCATATAAACCGGGAGGGCCGAAGGAGCCGACTTCTGGCACTCCGGGAACTCCCGGAACACCGGGAACACCGGGCACTCCGGGAACACCCGGCACTCCAGGGACACCGGGCACGCCGGGGACACCGGGCACTCCAGGAACACCGGGCACTCCAGGAACACCGGGCACTCCAGGAACACCGGGCACTCCAGGGACACCGGGCACTCCAGGAACACCGGGCACTCCGGGAACACCCGGCACGCCCGGGACACCGGGCACTCCGGGAACACCCGGCACTCCAGGAACACCGGGCACTCCAGGAACACCGGGCACTCCAGGAACACCGGGCACTCCAGGAACACCGGGCACTCCAGGAACACCGGGCACTCCAGGGACACCGGGCACTCCAGGAACACCGGGCACTCCGGGAACACCCGGCACTCCAGGAACACCAGGCACTCCAGGTGAGCCCACCCCGCCTCCGCCACCGGTCTCCGTCGTACCGGAACCGTCGTATCTAGGGGTGCTCGCGGGCGGGTTCCTGCTACTGATTCTCGCTGGATGGTTCCGCTCCCGCCGCTCGCGGCGCGCCTAGCGATGGGGGACATCTCCGGCTCTAGTTATTGAGCCGAGTTCCGTCTCCGATAGGCGATCAAATAAGCCGCCGGAACAATGTAGACAGTAAGAATCACTGAAACCGTCAGGCCGCCAATGATCGCTCGCGCGAGAGGCGCGTACTGCTCGCTGCCGGTGCCGAGTGCCAGGGCCATCGGCGCCATACCAATGATGGTGGCCAGAGACGTCATCAGGATCGGGCGGAGGCGTACGCGGCAGGCGGTTACCACGGCGTCCTCCATGCGCGTGCCCTGCTGTTCCAAGCGGTGCGCGAAGTCGACAATCAAGATGCTGTTCGATGCCGCGATTCCAACCAGCATCAGCACACCCATGAGCGACATCACGTTTAGCGTAGTGTGAGTCAGCGGAAGAATAATCAGAACTCCGATGAATCCCATCGGAATCGCCAGCATGATCAGCAGAGGATCGATGAACGAACTGAATTGCGCCACCAGAATCAGATAGAGCAGCACCACCGCCAACGACAAGCCGATCGCAAAACTCTTGAACGATTCCAGCATGGATTGCACCATACCCCGCAGATCCACTCGGACCCCGGCTGGTAATTTCATGCCGGCGATCTGTTGATTGATCTGTTTTGCGACTTTGCCAAGATCTTCGCTGGACGGGGTGACATACACGTCGATCACGCGCTGGATCTGGTAGTGATCGATTTCAGTGGGAGTGACCAATCTGGTCAGCTTCGCCACCGTATCGAGCGTAGTGGCCTGGCCCATCTTAGGACCGCGCAGCGGAATGTTCCTCAGATCGACGAAATCATGGATTGCGGGCCGGCCGTTCTCGTAATACTGCACCGTGAGGAAATAGTCGTTGCCGGTCTTACGGTCGAGCCAATAATTCGGAGCGATCATCAAATTGGAATTCAACGCCGTGATCACGTTGCGCACAACGTTCTGGGGCGTCAAGCCGAGCTCGGCGGTATGTACACGATCCACATCCAGACGCACAGCCGGATAATCCATGTCCTGCGGAACGTATGCCTCGCTAACTCCCCCTGACTGCCGGATACGCTCGGAAATTTCGCGCGCCACGTCGTACGCCTGATGCAGATCGTCGCCTGAAACCTGAACGTCGATCGGAGCCGGCGCGCCCATGTTGAGAACGGCGTCCACCATGGAGCCGCTGCTGAAGAATGTTCGCAAATCGGGATAATCCGCGGCGATCTGACGGCGGATTCGGTCCATGTAAACGAAGCTGCTGACGGCGTGCGATGGCTGGAGCTCGGTTTGGATGGTCGCAGTGTATTCTCCGACGTTGGTTGTGTAGAGCGACGAGAAGCCCGGATCGAGCCCGACCGTGGAGACGACCATATGAAAGTCCGACGCTGGGATGATCTTGCGAATCAGATTCTCCACCCTCGCGACGTACTGTTCGGTAACTTCGATCCTCGTTCCGGTGGGTACTTTTAGGTTGATGGAAAACTGGCCCGCATCAGTTCGGGGGAAAAACGCCACGCCCAGAAACGGATAGATCGCGAGGCTGGCGAGAAATAGCGCCACCAACACCGCGACGGTGAGGCCTGGCCGACGAACTGCGCGTCGCACCGTGCGTTCGTAAAAATCGAGCATGCGATTAAAGCCGCGATCGAATCCTTCGTGGAATCTCTGGCCCCAACGCTTGCGCGGATGGACAACGTTGCCGTCAGCGGGATTTTTCGGCTTAAGGTAGCGTGCGCAGAACAGAGGAATCACCGTCATGGCGACAAAGTACGAAATGAACAATGAGATCACAACGGCGATCGCCAACGCGGTGAACAAGAACTTGCTGACGCCGTACAGGAAGGTCACCGGAAAGAACACCACTACGGCGGTGAGTGTGGCGGCGAGAACGGCCTGGCTGACCTCGGCTCCGCCCTCTTCGGCCGCGCGATCCGGCGGCGATCCCTCCTCCAGGTGACGATAGATATTTTCGAGCGAGATCACCGAGTTGTCGATGATGCGCGAGAAGGCCAGCGCCAGCCCGCCCAGGATCATCGTATTCACAGTGCTTCCGAAAAGATTCAAGATGATGAAGGTCGCTAGCGCGGACAGAGGTATCGAAAGAAATACCGCGGTGGTGGCGCGCAGGCTCGCCAGAAACAACAAGATCATCAAGCTGGTGAGCAGCAGGCCGATCAGACCCTCGTGCAACAGCGTTTTGATCGCCTCCTTCACGAAGACGGACTGATCGAACACGACTTTCGCGACCAGATTCTTGGGGACTCCGAACAAGCGCCCCAGCAGAGCTCGAACACCGTTCACCACTTCGATGGTGTTGGTTTGGCCGCCCTGCTTCATGATGGGCAGGTAGGAGGAACGTTGCCCGTCCACGCGCACCAGGTTGTACTGAATCTGATGGGCGTCCTTGGCCTCTCCGACGTCCGCGACCGTTACGTAGCGGTCCCCAACCGTCTTGATGGGAAAACGATTCAGTTCGTCCGGCTTGTCGACCAGGACATTCGAGTACACGTAGTAGTCGTAGCCGCCGACTTTCACATCGCCGGCGGGCAGGATCAAATTGTTCTGATTCACCGCGTCGACGACATCCATGACGCTCATTTCGCGAGAAAGCAGCTTGTAGGGATCGACGTACACCATGATCTGCCGGTATTTGCCGCCGAAGGGTGGTGGAACTTCGGCGCCCTTCACCACCGCGATCTGGTTGCGGATCTGGAATTGCCCGAGATCGCGCAGTTGGGTTTCGCTGAGGCCTTGGCCTTGCAGCGTGACCAGACAAACCGGCAGGCTGGAGGAATCGAACTTGAGCACGACCGGCGGCAGCGTCCCCGGGGGAAGACGCCGCAAGTCCGCCAACGCCAGATTCGAGAGTGAAGTCATGTCGGCGTCGGGATCGGTGCCCGGCTGGAAATAGGCCTTAATGATGCTGACCCCAGGCAGCGAGCGCGATTCCATGTGATCCATCCCGGAGGCCAGCGTAAAAAAACGTTCGAATCGATTGGTGATGTCGGTCTCAATATCCTCGGGCGGCATCCCGGCAAAGAACGTAGCTACCGCGACCACCGGGATCTTAATGGGGGGAAACAAATCCACCGGCATTCGCACCAGGCTGGTGGCGCCGATAACAACTAACATCAGACACACGACCAGTATCAGGTACGGATGACGTACGGCGAAGCGTGACATGATCTAGCTTTGTGGCATCGGTGACCGCATCACCCGCCGTGATATTGGATCAGTTGGATTTCTTTGGGTTGGACCGTTTCACCGGCCTTCAGACGGCTGCGATCGCCCACCGCAACCAACTCACCCGGCCGCAGCCCCGACAATACTTCCACGTCGTCGGGAGTCTCCAGGCCTACCGTCACGCTTCGAGCTTGCACCTTGCCGGACGGATCCACTACCCATACGCTTCGGCCGTCGCCTTCAATGTTCACGGCTTCAGGGGGAACAGCTATCGCCTGATTCTTCCGATTGAGCGTCAGGGTCGCCTCGGCGTACACACCTGGCAGCAGGATGTGATCTGGATTCGGCACGTTCACTTCGGTATGCATGGTGCGGGTATCGAACTCGACGTCTACGGAGAAGCGAGCCACTTTTCCAGGAAAACTTCGATCGAGGGAAGGCACACGCACCGCGACGGGATCGCCAACGTGTATGTCGCCAACGTAGGATTCGGGGACCGGCATCACCAGCCGGAAGAGATCGTCTTCAGAGAGCTGCACCAGCGGAAGGACTTGCGTACTGGAATTGGTGCCCGACTGCATGAGCGTGCCTAGGTTCGCGTATCTTTTTGTCACGACGCCGGAGAATGGGGCGGTGATTTTGGAATAGTCGAAAATCACCTCGTCGTGCTTCAACCGGGCTTGCGTGCGCGTGAGCTGACTCTGCGCGGATTGCAGGGCGGATCTCGCGGCCGCGGTTTGCGCTTGCGCGGCGGCATCCTTTCCCTGCCAATCGTCCACTTCCTGCTGCGCGATCAGGCCAGCCCGCGACTTTGCGACCTGATCGAGCCGGGTGAATTGAAGATGCGCCACCTTCTCTTGTGCTTGCATCCGGTCGACCTCCTGCTGGGACCGGGCGACCTCGCTGGCGGCGTCTTTGATTTCGGCCTGGTCTTCGTCCAATTGCACCTGGAGCTCGGGAATTTCGAGCACCGCCATCACTTGGCCGGCTTGAACATGGGACCCATAATCCACGTTCAGCTTCTGAACAAATCCCGACTCTTTTGCATATACGTCGATTTGCTGAAATGGGACTAGCTCTGAAGAAACCACCAGAGTCCGCTGCAAAGGCTTTCGAACAACCTTGACGACGCCGACTTCCATCCGCTCCGGACTCATCTTGGCCTTGGCGGTTTGCCCGCATGAAGCGACACCGAGGAGAAGGCCAACTAGCGAGATCGTCAAGGCGCAACGCCATGGGTTATGGTCGCGGAGTAACATACGGGCACTTTCGGGACATCGTAGCCCTTACAAAAGCGCGCGCTTCGTTGTCGCTAAGACCGCGCCCGCCTCATCCCACTTTGTACTTTTCAGACCGCCCAGAAAACCTTCTGTTGCCATCCAATGGCATCTCAAATCCGTCGCCTGGCAGGTGTTGCAATTTTTTCTCCAACGCATCTAGTGAGAATTCGGGGGAACGGCACAAACGTCTAAGCTCGTTCTCTTCACGCTGGATATGAGCCGCCATTTCAGGAATTTCGCTAGCAATTGAGGCGGGAACGATTTGCACGCCGTGCCGGTCACCGTGAATCAAATCTCCCGGTAAAATCTTCACCCCGCCAATTTGCACTGGCTGCCCATACTCCGCGATGTGTGCGTACATATGCGAGACCGAGACGCTTCCCGCGAAGAGTTGGAAACCGAGCGCTTCCACTTCCGGGAGATCGCGCACGGATCCGTTTGTAACGTACCCGATGCAATCTATGGCGAGGCCGATTAGAGCGTGCAGTTCGCCCACTAACGCGCCCGCTCCCGGCTGGTCGTCCACGTCCTCCACCACCATGATCCGCGGCTCCGGAAGCGAAGCTACGTAACGCCACCAGTTGATGTTTTCGTGATAGGCGCGTCCCGTAACGGGCGCCGAAGTGGATCGCATTCGGCCGGTTGCGGCGTACCCTAGCATCGGCGGCAAATTGGGAAATATACTTCGGACCACTCTGCCGGGAATTGAACCTTCGTTACGTAACCTGGCTTTAAGTCTTTCAATCGCATTGGAGACGATGCACGTGTCCAGGTTGCGTAACTTTTCGAAATCGGTTTTTGAAAGAGACCCAGGTGTGAGCATAATCTCATCTCCTTGCCTGTTGGATGTGTGATATCGGCGAAAAGCTACCAGAGCCCCGGGATTGCCGGACCACGCTGGCCCGCGAAGCTTCCCGCCCACCTCCGAACTTGATATGATTACCGCATTATGCGCCGAACCCTGTTGCTGCTTTTGACCGCCGCCGGCGTTGCCGCCGGTCAGCAAATCGTCCAGTTCAAAGACCACGTCATCGAAGCCAATGAAAAGGGTGGTTACGCCGTTCTGGTGATCGATGTCAACAAAGACGGCAAACCGGACGTGATTCCGATCAGCCAGCAGATTCCCGATTTCAGCTGGTACGAAAATCCGGGTTGGCAGAAACACGTGATGGTGCCCGATATGCCAGGACAAGTGAACCTGGCGCCTTACGATATCGACGGCGACGGCATTCCTGAGTTTGCGGTGGAGAGCGGGTTCGCAATGCAACAGGCGAAAAGCCCGGGCCTGGTATGGCTGGTGGCGCATCAAGGCGATCCGCGCGAGCCCTGGAAGTCGATCAAGGTGGACGCGTTCCCGACCTCGCACCACATCGCGTGGGCGGACTTCTTCGGCGACGGGCACAAGGTGCTCATCAACGCTCCGCTGGTGGGCGAAACCAACAAGGCCCCGAAGTACGAAGGCATGACGCCGCTGTTCTTTTATCGCGTCCCGAAGGACTGGGGTGGCCCCTGGAAGCGCGAGGTTATCACCGAGGATCTCAGCGGCATCACGCATCGCATCCGGCCCGTGAATTGGACCGGAAAGGGCAAGAGGGAAGAATTACTCGTCGCGAATTTTGAAGGCGTGCTGATGTACTCGGCTGCCGGTAAGCCCGACAATCCGAAATGGAAGCGCGAAGTGATCGTGAAAGGTCACGATACCGAAGAAGCCCCGCGACTGGGAACCAGCGACGTGAAGGTCGGACATTTAGGCAAGCACCGGATGCTAGCGGCCGTCGAGCCATGGCACGGCAACGAAGTGGTGGTTTATACCGAAAACGGGAAGGGCGGCTGGAACCGCCAGGTGATTTACAACACGCTCACCGAAGGCCATGAAGTTTGCATCGGCGATTTCAACGGCGACGGGCGCGACGAAATCGTGGCCGGCGACCGCGCGCGCGGCAAAATCGCCAGCTCGCACATTTTCTACTCCACCGACGACAGCGGCACGCAATGGCATCACGAAGAGCTGGACCACATGGCTATGTCGGCTTCGGGCTGCCAGGTTGCCGATATGAACGGCGACGGCCGCCCGGACATCGTCATGATCGGCGGCGCGACGCACAATATCAAGTGGTACGAGAACGTCGGCCCGGCGAACACCACAGCGGCGAAGTAGCGCTCTAAGCATCGAAGAGGATGGACGTGCACGTCACGCCGCCCTCTGCTTTTGCCAACTCGGAAGCATCGACGGTTCGCACGCGAAATCCGGATTTTTCCAGTAGCTCGCGCGTGCGCGGGAAGGCGTCCGGGTAAATCAGCGAGTTCCCGACGCGTAAGATGTTTGCACCGCGCGATTCTTCGGGACTTACCTCGAGAATACGGAAGCCTTCGAGCAGCGTTGCATCGATCCACGCACGATTCGCCAGAATCGTGTTGTCGCCGAGGTAGCAGCAGGCGCTTTTCAGATGCAGGCAGCCGCGCACGGGCAACGCGATAACTTCGTAGCCGAAAGGCGCCACCAGATTGCTTAGCTGCGCGATGCCCGCCTCGTTTGTGCGGCGCGAGAGGCCGACGTATAGCGTCTTGCCAATACGCATTACGTCGCCACCCTCTATCGTCGCCGGCGCCTGAATCGAGCGGATGGAACGGAACTCGGCCAAAGCTCGAGCGATGCTTTCCCCTTCACCCCGCCGGCTCTCGGCGCCCATGCGCGTCATGATCGCGATTTCGTCGAGCACCAGCGCAGGATCCTCAACGAAGACGCCGTCGGGAAACTGCGGCTCGGCGGGCAGTCCGATCACGCGCGCCCCAAGTTCTTCGAGGCACCGTTCGTAATCCCGATGCTGCTCAATGGCTCGCGCAATGTCGATCGGTTCGCGGTCCAGTTCCTGCAATTCGCAATCGGCCAGCGTCGGGCTTACGCCGCGGGTGAGCGCGATCAGCATTATTTCAGGATATGTTTTTCGAGCATCTGTCTGCGGACCACGGCCCCGTACACGTTGCCGTCGGCGTCGACGCCCACGCCTTCCGCGCCGCTGTGATCGTCCGTGGTCGATTCCATGTCTTCGATGAACGCCGTCACCACGCCGGTCTTCGCGCTTCCGATGCGAATGCCTTTCTTCAAGCCGGGCTGATCGGGGCCCCAGGATTCCGAATCGGCAACGTAGATGGTGTCGTCCTTGGTGATGTAAATCCCGCTCGGGCGGCCGAACTGTTTCCACTCGGCCAGGAACTTGCCGTCCTGGTCGAAAATCTCGATGCGGTTGTTGACGCGATCGCCGACGAAGACGCGGCCCTGCGTATCGAGTGCGATCGTATGCGGCTCATGGAACTCGCCCGGGCCGGTGCCTTTGTGGCCCCAAGTCTTGATGAATTTCCCGTCTTTCGAAAATTTCACGATGCGATTGTTGCCGGTCTCGCGATGCCCGTCGGCGACGAAAATGTCGCCATTTGGAGCAACCACTACGTCGGTCGGTTGATTGAAAGTGTCCGGGCCTTCGCCCGCGACGCCCGCGTTGCCGAGCGTCATCAGTACTTTTCCATCCGGGCTGAATTTGAAAACCTGGTGGCCTTTGCCATTGCGACCGTTGCCGTCGGTCACCCAGAGATTCCCTTCCGAATCGAGACAAGAGCCGTGCGGGAACACGAACATTCCCTCACCCCAACTCTTGATGAGCTTGCCGGACTTGTCGAACTTCAAAATCGGCGGCTCACTGCGGCCCACGCAGGAGTTGGCGAAGCAGCGATGGATCACGTAGACGCTGCCGTCCGGGGCTGGCTCGACACCAGTGACCGCGGCCCATTTCAAGCCGGCCGGCAACTGCGCCCAGTCGCGCAAAGTTCGGTACGGCTGCCGAAGATCGTTGCGAGGCTGCTGGTCAACTTGCGCGAATGCGGCCGCACTGCACAGCGCAAACAGAATGCAAGCGTGTTTGCTCATTCCGGCAACGCGAGCGCGATGTACTCGCCCGAATAGTTGCTGCCGCTGATCGCGACGATGATGTACTGCTTGCCGTTCGCGCGATAGGTCATCGGCGAGCCGCTTTGCGGAGCAGGCAGCCAGACCGCACCCACTTCCCTGCCCGATGCTTTATCATAGGCGCGCAGCGCGGCGCCGCGCGGATGATCGGGTCCAGTGGTTACTTCCGGATCGCCTTCGATCACGAGCGTTTTGGTGACTAGCGTACCGGTGTTCTGTCCGGGCTGACCGGTGGGCTGGATCGTGAGGCCCTTCAGCGCGGGGTTGTTACGAATATTGTCGGGCGTGGGCCCGCGCGGAATCTGCCACGCGATTTCTCCGCGATCCATATTGATTGCCGAGATGCGCCCGTATGGCGGCTTCACCAGCGGGAGTCCATGGACGTTAAGCCCACCGCCACCGCCGCCACCAGCGCCGGCGGGCGGCACGGGAGGAGGAGGCGGCGGCACCACGTCGGCGCCCGAGCCTTCACTCGGCGCGCGGCCCCTCGGGCGAGCCGTGGCGCCGGCGCGGCCCATGATGTAATCCATGTCCGAATATTCTTTGTCGGGCGGATGCACCAGGCCGAGCGCGGTGATGGTGGTCTGCGACGACGCATACACGATGTGCGTTTCAGGATCGTAGGCCGCGCCCGCCCAGTTCAATCCACCAGCAGGCGACGGCAGCGTGAGGGTGGCGAGCGGACCGCCCACTTTGCTCTCCACCGGCGGCGTGTAGATGGGCCCGAGCCGGTATTGCGACGCGATCTTCAGCGCCTCGGCGTGCAGCTCCGGCGTGAAGTCGATCAAGTCATCCGGCTGGACGCCCTGACGATCGTGCGCGGGCGGCTTGGTCGGGAACGGCTGCGTCGGCGAGTACCATTCGCTCGCAACGCCTCCTTGTGGAACCGGTCGCTCTTCGATCGGCCATACCGGCTGCCCGGTTACGCGATCGAACGCGAACAGCCAACATTGTTTGGTCGGCTGAATCACCGCGTGGACGGTCTTGCCATCGACGTTGAGGTCGGCCAGGATCGGCGCGGACGAAATATCGTAATCCCAGATGGGATGGTGCGACAACTGGAAATGCCATTTGCGCTTGCCGGTTTTGAGATCGACACACACCAGCGTTTCCGCGAACAGATTGTTCCCAGGCCGCTGCCCGCCGTAATAATCCGAAGTCGGCGTCTCCACCGGCAGATACGCGAGACCCAGCTGTTCGTCGACCGCAATCTGCGTCCAGACTCCCGTGTTTCCGTTCGTCGCCCACGACTCGCGCAGCCAGGTCTCGTTGCCCAGCTCGCCCGGCCTCGGGATGGTATTAAATTGCCACAGCTTTTTTCCGGTGCGTACATCGAACGCGAGCACCAGGCCCTTCGTATTGTTATGGGTCTTGGGCGCGTTGCCTTCGCGGAAGGACGAGCCTACCAGAACGACTCCACTCTTGGTGACTGCGGGCGTGGAGTGCAGCCCGATCTCACCGTTCACCAGATCGATCGGCGTGCCGGTTCCGTAGACCGCGTACGTTTTCATATCGACCAGGCCGCTCGATCCAAACGCACCGATCGGCGCGCCGGTCTTGGCATTCAACTCGACCAGCCGGTAGCCGGGCGTTACATAAATGACGCGCTCGTCGCCCTTGCCGTCGGACCAATAGGCGACTCCGCGTCCGCTCAACTGCCGCGCCGCAGCCGCCCCACGCGCTCCTTCATGTTCGCCGTGAACCCACAGCAGTTCGCCCGTTGCCGCATCCAGCGCAACCACCGCTCGCCGCGTGCCCGCAGTCGCGTAAACGACGCCGTTGACCATGAGCGGCGTGCCTTCCAGCTTGTACTCCGGCCGCGTGCCCAGGCTATCGGTCTTGAAGCGCCAGGCCACTTCGAGCTTGCCGAAGTTCGACGCGTTGATCTGATCTAGCGGCGAGTAGCGATAGTTGCTCAAGTCTCCGGCGTACGCCGGCCATTCGCCATTCTGAGTCCCGAGGACATATTGCGCCGAGAGGGCCGGAGCCAAAACACCAGCAACGATTCCGGCAATAACGACAAGCGTGCGCGACATGGAACGCTCCTTCCGCGGAGCCACGGTGGGCTCGCTTCAGACGAGTGTGTCGAGGCGGGGCGCGTTTGTCAAGCCGGGCCAACGATACAATCGCGCCCGGAGGTCCGGCAAATGAAACGATTGCTTCTGATCTTGTGCGTCGGTGTCTTCGCCCTTGCGCAAACTCCAATCCGTCACGGTGATGTCACGATTACCGCCGACTGTCAACAAGGCTCTGTGAGCGCGCGCCAGTTTTCCGGACCCATCGTCGAGACGGACGTAATGGTGCTGCGGGCCGATAAAGCGGGTTACCATGCAGACACCCAGGAGATCGTCGCGCATGCAATGTTCGGATGAAGCTGAAGTAGGCACTTTCTGGTGAGACGATCCTCCGCGCCTCTCCACTATGCGGGCGTGAAAGACCAATCACTCTCTATCGACACCGCCGCGCGCCAACGCGCCATTGACGCTGCTCTGAGCCAAATGGACAAGCAGTTCGGAAAGGGCACCGTGCTGCGTCTCGGCTCGCGCAATGTGCTGCCGGTTGCTGTGATTTCGAGCGGATCCATTTCCATTGACACGGCGCTTGGGGTGGGCGGGTTTCCGCGAGGGCGCGTGGTCGAAATTTTTGGGCCGGAGTCATCCGGAAAGACTACACTCGCGCTCCAAATCATCGCGCAAGCTCAGGCCGCGGGCGGGACGGCCGCTTTCATCGACGCGGAGCACGCGCTCGACGCGGGCTATGCGCGCAAGCTTGGCGTGGACGTCGATAACCTGGTGGTCTCTCAACCCGACTACGGCGAGCAAGCGCTCGAAATCGTGGGCGCGCTGATCGGCTCGGGCGGCATCGATATCGCCGTGGTCGATTCCGTCGCCGCGTTGGTGCCCAAAGCCGAGCTCGATGGCGAGATGGGCGATAGCCACATGGGCCTGCACGCGCGGCTGATGTCGCAGGCACTCCGCAAGTTGACCGGCACGGTGGCACGCACCAACACGCTGCTCGTCTTTATCAATCAGGTGCGCGAGAAGATCGGCGTCATGTTCGGCAATCCGGAAACAACCACCGGCGGCCGCGCGCTCAAGTTTTACTCATCGGTGCGCACCGAGGTCAGGCGTATGGCTGCGCTCAAGGATGGCGACACTGTCGTCGGGAACCGGACTAAGGTCAAAATCGTCAAGAACAAAGTCGCGGCACCGTTCCGCGAGGCCGAGGTCGACATCCTATACGGCGTAGGCATCTCGCGTGAGGGCGATTTGCTCGATCTGGGAGTCGCTCAAGGATTGGTCGAGAAGAGCGGATCCTGGTTCAGCTTCGCGGGCGAGCGCATTGGCCAGGGACGCGAGAATGCCCGCGGCTTTCTGATCTCGAATCCCGAGATGCGCGACCGGCTGGACACCGATCTGCGCCGCCAACTCGGTTTGACCGGCAGCGCCGACGACACGCTCACAACAGCCAAGACCGCGTAATTTCGGCTTTCGAAGCTTCGCCAACCTCCCGAAAGCCCGTTTCATGGGCTTTCGGAAACCTCCTTTGCAAAAAAACTGAGGAAAATCGCTGTTTCGTGTTACTCTTCTCTTTACATCCGTTCAGCTTTCCCATATGATTTGGTAGGAAACAATTTAGTACGGTTATGTTTTATGTAGCCGCACTGGAGAGTGGAAGACCACCTACAAGGAGAAGTTCATGGCAGCAGCCAAAATGACGCAGTCCCAGATCATGAAAGAACTAGCAACCGCCACCGGGACCAGCACCAAGGTAGCCAAGCTATTCGTCACCAGCTTTTCGGACCTGGCCGTTAAGGAAACCAAGAAGAACGGCATGTTCGTGATTCCCGGCATCGGCCGGTTGGTTCGCGTGGATCGCAAAGCGCGCATGGGACGCAACCCCGCCACCGGCGAAGCGATCAAGATCCCGGCCAAGAAAGTCGTGAAATTCCGCGTCGCCAAGGCAGTGAAAGACGCGATCGTACCACCGAAGAAGAAGTAATCGATCTCACCTAAAAAGCGAAACCCCCGCGATCGCCTCGCGGGGGTTCTTCATTTCTAAAGTCGATTCAGGTCCGCTCAACGTGCGAGCGGGTCCAGGAAGCCTCAGACCTGCTTCTTCTCGTCGACCTTTGGCTCGTCACCCTTCATGGCATTCTTGAAGTTCTTGATCCCTTCGCCGAGACCTTTCGCGACCTCTGGGATTTTCTTTCCGCCAAATAGCAGAACTGCAACTACGAGAATGACCACCAGCTCGGGCAATCCAATGGATCGAAGCATGCGGCCTCCTTTTTTATCTACATATCCATTGTAGGGACCGCGATTCGACGGCGTCAAGGCGACCTTAGGCGCGCCAACCCGCCCGACGCAGCGCAACACCCGATTCCTGCTGTATACTGCGTCTACTCATGTGGCAGCATAACTACACACCACTGAACGGAAACCTGTTTCTCTCGGCCGCGGTTGCCGCGCTGCCCATCGTTACGCTGCTGCTTTTGCTCGGCGTGCTCCGCAGGCCCGCCTGGATTTCCGCGCTCTCCGGACTCGGCACCACCATCCTGGTCGCGCTGTTCCTTTATGGAATGCCAGTGCGCCACGTCATCTCAGCCACTCTGTTTGGCGCAGCGTTCGGACTCTTCCCCATCGGCTGGATCGTGATCGGCGCGGTGTTTCTCTACCGCATCACGGTGGAAACAAAAAATTTCGAAATCATCAAGTACTCTCTCGGCAGCCTGACGCATGACCGGCGTTTACAGGCGCTGTTAATCGCGTTCGCCTTCGGCGCGTTTCTGGAAGGCGCGGCCGGATTCGGGACGCCCGTCGCAGTTGCCGCCGCTATGCTAGCCGGCCTCGGATTCTCGCCATTCTTCGCCGCAGCGCTCTGCCTGCTCGCCAACACCGCGCCCGTCGCGTTCGGTTCCATCGGCATTCCTGCGATCACTCTGGCGGGCATCACCGGACTCCCGCTCGATCGTTTGAGTGCGGCTATCGGACGCATCTGCGCGCCGGTGTCTCTGTTCGTGCCCGGTTACATCATCGTCGTGATGGGCGGCTGGTCCGCGCTCGGCAGCGTGTTCCCGGCGGCGCTGGTCTGCGGCCTGGTCTTCGCGGGAATGCAGTTCCTGATTTCCAATTTCGTCGGGCCGCAACTCACCGACATCGCAGCGTCCCTAGTCACGATGCTGGCGCTGGTGCTGTTGTTCCTGGTCTGGAAACCTAAGGACTCCGCGCAGCACTCTCGCGCCGCCGACTCCGGTCCAGCAGTGTCCTACACGCGCAGCCAGATTTTCCTGGCCTGGACTCCCTATCTGCTGTTGGTTGCAGTGGTGCTGCTGTGGGGCTGGAAGCCGATGCAAGCGCCGCTCAACGTCGTCAGCGTGCCCATCCAGTGGCCGGGGCTGCATAACCTCATCGCGCGCATGCCGCCGGTGACCAGCAAAATCACACCTTATGGCGCAGTGTTCAACTTCAACTGGCTCTCGGCCGCGGGAACATCCTGCCTGATCGCGTGCTTTCTTTCGGCCATCGTGCTGCGAGTTTCACCCATCCGATTCCTGAAGATCTTCGGCCACACCATGCGGCAGCTCGCGTTCGCTCTCTTGACGCTGGCCGCGGTCCTCGGACTTGCGTACTTAATGAACTATTGCGGCGCGACCGGCACACTTGGACTCGCCTTCGCGGCGACAGGCGCATCGTTTCCCTTCTTCGGCGCGATCCTGGGCTGGATGGGAGTGTTTCTCACCGGATCGGACACCTCGGCGAACGCCCTATTCGGCAACTTGCAGGTGATCACGGCGACCAAGCTCAACCTGAATCCGATCCTCATGGCTGCGGCGAATTCGAGCGGCGGGGTGATGGGCAAGATGATCAGCCTGTCGAGCATCGCAGTGGCAGCGGCCGCGACTGGAATGGCGCCGGAAGAAGAAGCCAAGCTGTTCCGCTTCACGCTGAAACACAGCTTGTTTCTGGCTTCGGCGATCGGTCTGGTAGTGCTGTTCTACGCGTACGTCGCGCCGGGGTTGCAGCCGTAAGCTATCGATCCGCAGAGCGCACCCGCGAGACCGAGATAGACGTTGCATCCACTTTCTCGTGACCGTTCGGCACGACCTTCACCGCGATGCTCTGCTTCTCGTAGCGCTTCCGGAATTCCGGATCCTGCGGCATGCCCGCCAGCACGTCTTGCCATGCGAACAGCCGATATTCGCCCGGCGCGAGCCCTTTGAACTTGTAATGACCTTCGTCATCAGAGAAGACGAACTTGAACAGCTCGGGACGATTCGCGTTGGCCCCATCGGGAAACAGCGTGAGCCGCACGTGCACCCCGGGATTGCCGTCGGGTTTCTTGACTGAGCCTTCGATCTCGCCGATGTCCGCGCCCAGGATCACCGTAATCGAATCGGGAGCTGCCTTCGTCAGATCGAGCAGGTTGTCGTGCAGCGGCTCCTCGCCAATGCGGATCGACTTGAGGTAAAGATTGACCGGCCCCGTGACCACGACAATACGAAACACAGCCGGCGCAATGTCCCTCACAGTGAAGCTGCCGTCTGGTGCGGTTTCCACGCTGGCGTTTTGCATTTGCGCGCCCTCCGGCTGGAAATTGATTCGCAGCGCACGCGGCAGTTGGGCGGAGCCGCCTTCGATCTTGACGACCCCCGAGATTTCGCGCGCCGGTTGAAAATCCAATTCGCCGGCATCCACGTCGCCAGCGCTTACGTCCACATCCGCGTGAGCATACCTGAGTCCGCTTCCATCGTCGCGGCTCACAAGGATCGTGTACAAGCCCGGAGCGACATTGTCAAATTGCATTTTGCCGTCTTCGACAAGCTCCATGGTCTGACTCGAAGGACGCGTTCCATCGCGATGCAGGAGCTGAGGACTTACATTTTTGTAGTCGCCTTTCGTTACCGAAAAGCGAATTGCGTAGGTCCTGTCGGAACGCAATGTTAGGTCGTAGCCGCGCAGGTTGTCCCCGGCTCGAAGCTCTATTGGCGTTGCCTTCGATGCGTCGGTGACACCAGGGAAAAAAGTCGCCGCAGCCCCCTGGCTCGAGCGCGTACCGGCAGGGCTATAAAAAGTCCAGCCTTGCTCTTGCGGTTCCTTCGAGACCTGGATGAACCATCTCCCTGGACGCATGTTGAACAGCCGATATTCGCCGTTATCGCGCGTCTGCACCTGGATACCCGGGCGTAGCTCGCGATGGCCTGCGACGTAGACATACTGCATCACTCGAACCGTCGCGTGGCGGACTGGGTCGCCGTCCTGATCGACAACGCGGCCGCTGATGGAGCACGACGGGGCCATTTTGATCAGCACGTGATCGAGCTGATCGCCGGCGGCGATCTTCACACGTGGCGGCGGCGACCCGGGTGCGCCATCGGGCTGCTGGAAGAAGGTCTGCCGTTCGGCGGTGACGGAATACTCGCCGGGTTGCATGTCGTCGATGCGGAAGTGTCCGTTCGAGTCCGCTTCTTCGGCGTAGCTGATTCCTTTTTCTGTGTCCGACGAGCGCAGGATCACCATCGCTTTTGTGAGTCCTTCACCGGTGAGCGCATTGACCACTTTGCCTTGCAGACTGGTGACCACTCTCGGCGCCGGCACGGGCTGCTGCGCGAGGAAGAACGCTGCGGAGATCCAGATCGGAATCATTGCAGTTTGTTCTTTGCGGTTTCGACGTCGTCAGCCGGGATGATCTGAACCTGCACGGTTTCTTTGCCGTTGGGCTGGACGGAGACGGAAGCAGCGTGGCTCTCGAGCGCCTTGCGGAACTCAGGCACGTAGATTAGAGTGCGGGCCGATTCCTCCCAGGCGAACACCTTGTACTCGCCGGGAGATATGTTTTGAAATTTGAAATTGCCTTCGTCATCGGTCTCCGTCTCTTTGATGAGATCGTGGCGGCCTGGCAGATCGGCAGCCGGAACGAGAGAAACCGTTCCGGTTGTGGCGGGAGCGCCAAGTGCGGTCTGGATTGTTCCCTGGACTTGACCGCCATCTGTTCCGAGGACGATATTTAGCGGTCCGGTACTCCCTTGGGTAATCGTCAGCTCCCCGCTCGAGATATCCGTTGCGCCAAATCGGATTGATTTCACGTAGCCGACGTTCCCGTCCCCGTAGACGTCCAAGAAATAGGAGCCCGGCTGCACGTTCTCCATGGTGAAGGTGCCGTCTTGCTGTGGTTGGCTCGCAAACAACTGACCGTATCCATCGGAAGGCCGGCCATTCACATTCCCGCTGATTTGCGGCGGTGCTGGACCTTCCGCGCTGAAACGTCCCGATATGGAAATGCCGTGTGAAAGCGCGAGAGTAATGCCGTCCAAATGCTCATCGGCGACGGTGATTTGCTCCGCTGCAAATTCCCCAAACACCGTAGCGGTCAGCAAGTACGTTCCCGGGACAACCACGGGGAAATTGAACGACCCATCGTCCATAACTCGAAGGGTCCCGCGTGAGTTGCGAATACCTTGCGTAACATCCAGCAGGTTCATGGATGCATTCCGCGCCGGTTGACCTGTTGCGTCTAAGAGCTTTCCGCTCACGCGAAATGCCGGGACCTTGCGCAGGTGGAAATCGATGTTCGAGATAGTTGCACCGGGTGCGAGTTGAGAGGGCGTGGCTTGAGCCACATCGGCTGCGCTTGGGTAGAAGGTTGGAGGATACGCCATGAGCTGACCGATGATGCGAGTTCGCGGCGGCAGGTTCTGCACCGGCGGTCGAGCGTTGGCGACGAAGAAGTATTTTCCCGGCTCCAGGCCTGAGAACTCGAATTCGCCGAGATCGTTGGATGTCGCAAAAGCTCCTGGCATGAGCGTTTTTCTTCCCTGGTTGTAGCCGTAGTGCAGCGCTTGGACGCTGGCGAGCATGATCGGGTCGCCGTCTTCGTCGAACACGTGGCCGGAGACGTGGGCGAGCGGGAGCAGGACCACTGCCAAGTCTTTGACATTTTCTTCTTCGCCAACCTTCACGGCTTGGAGTTGCCGTCCAGCGCTCATGAAGCCCTCGCGGTTGGCGTTGATCGAGAAGGTGCCTGGTTCGACTTTGTCGAAATGGAAGTGTCCGGCAGCGTCGGTCGTGGCTTGCGCGCTGGAACCGTTGGTCGACTGGAGCGTTACGATCGCTTTTCTGAGCGGATCGCGGGTGACGGAATTGGTGACGATACCGTCGACGGAGCCCGGTTTTCCGGCCGGAGTCGTAAGCTGGGCAAGCGCGAGCGGGGCTGCGACTAATATCCACGCGCTGACAATTAGTATTCTCACCGCGTTCCTTCTGTAAAAGGTTAACGCGGTTGCCAGCGGCGCGGTTTCCGTGATTTATTCGTAACGCAGCGCTAAAATCGGATCGATTCGGCTGGCGCGCATCGCTGGAATTAGACCGGCGAGAGCCGCTACCACCGCGAGCGCGACGATACTCGCGCTTGCGATTACCGGATCGTTCGCCTTGATCCCATACAACTGCGAGCCGACGAATCGGCCGAGGCCCAGCGCGGCCGGTATCCCCACCGCCAGACCGATCCCGAGCAGCACCAGGACCTCACGCATCACCAGCCAGATCACCGATCCTGGCCGCGCCCCGAGCGCCATGCGTACTCCGAGCTCTTTGGTGCGCCGAGCCACTACGAACGCCATCACACCATAAAGTCCGATGGTCGCAAGCAGCGTCGCGAGCAAGCCGAAGCCTGCGGAAAGCAGCGCGATCAACCGTTCCGTCAGCAGCCTCTCATCGAGCTGGCCGCCTAGAGTTTTCACCTGGTAAACAGGCATGGATGCGTCGAGCTTTTTCACTTCACTGCGCACGGCACGGAAAACGGACGCGGTGCCCAGCGATGCGCGCACGTAGAACGCGACGCTGGTGTTGCTCCAGTTCGGGATGAAAACCTGGCGGTGGACGCCTTCGCGCGGTCCTTCGAACAAGGAGTCGGCAACAACGCCGATGATTTCGATGTTCAATTTTGTCCCTGGCCCGTAGCCTCGCCCGATGTGGCGGCCGACCGCGCTATGCTCGCCAAAATAATGTTTCGCGAATTTCTCGTTCACGATGGCGACGCGCGTTTCCTTTTGCATATCGCGGCGATCGAAGTCGCGGCCTTCGAGCAATGGAATCCCCATCGTCTGGAAGTAACCGGGCGAGAGCGCGTTCATGAACGCCTGCATGTCTTCGCCGTCTTTGGCCTGATGGCCTTCAACAGACGTAGTGCTGTCCCATTCGTCGCCACTAAGCAGCGGATCGGTGGCGAGGGCGGCGGACCTTACGCCGGGAATTGCGCGAATGTTGGTAAGCAGTTCGTCATAAAAGTGCACCGTGCGAGGCGCATCGTAACCGGTGGATGCCGGCTCGACCTGGAACGTCACCAGATTGTCGATGTCGCGGAACCCGGTGTCGGTGGACTTGAGATTCTGAAGACTGCGAACGAAGAGTCCCGCGCCAAACAGTAGGAGAAAACTGAGGGCAACTTGCGCGGTCACCAGGCTCTTTCTGAGGAAGATCGATCCGCCGGAGCCCGCGATCGACCCGACCGCGTCCTTGAGCGTGGTCCAAAGATCGGGGCGGCTAGCACGCAAAGCAGGCGCAAGTCCGAAAACGATGCCGGTCAGAAATGTCAGGCCCAGTGTGAAGAGAAGGATTCGCAGGTCGGGTTGAGGACGAATCAGAAGCGGAGAGCCCTCCTGCGGGATCAGCGCCAGAAGGCCGCGAGTCATCGCCATCGCCAGACCGACTCCCGCGATTCCGCCCGCAAACGACAACACCATGCTCTCCACCAACAGCTGCTGAACCAGACGCCCGCGCGACGCACCGATCGACAATCGCACCGCGATTTCCTTCTGCCGCGCGAACGCGCGCGCGATCAGCAAATTCGCCACGTTGGCGCAAGCGATCAGAAGCACCAGACCTACCATGCACATGAGCACGATTAGCGCGGTGGAGAAATCCCGCCGCAGATCCGAATAGCCGGTGTTGGCAGGGTCAACGTTCATTGTGCCTTTCAAGAACTGATCGCGCGCGTAGGCCGTCCAGGTCTTCGCACCAGGCAGAGTGGCTTCGTATTCGCGAATCTGATGAAAGAGAACTTGCGACGGCGCGCGGGCCGATTCCACCGTGTAGCCGGGCTTGAGACGAGCGAACACTTGCACCCAGCGCGTCCTGCGATCGCCAGCGTCCATCCAGTCCCACTCTGGAGCCATCACGGATTTCATGAGTACGGGCACGCGAATCTGCGGGGCGACCGCGGGATCGAGGCCGTTAAAGCCGTCGGCCGAAACGCCTACTATGGTCATCGGGTAGTTGTTCACCAGAATCTTCTTCCCGATCACCTTGGGGTCTCGCGAAAAGCGTGTTACCCAATAGTCGTAGCTCAGGACCACCACCGGGTGGCCGCCGAAAACACGATCGTCTTCCTCGGAGCTAAAAACTCTCCCGGCGGCGGCCTTCACGCCCAGCATGCTGAAATAATTGCCTGAGACCATTTCGGCCTGGACGCGTTCGGTTTGGTTATCTACACTGATCGACGCCGAACGCAGACGGCGGCACAGGACTTCCGAGAACGGCGCGGCCCGTTTTTGGAAGTCCTGGTACATCGGGTAAGAGTGCATGCGGTAGCCCATGTTGCTGCCGTTGTGTGCGCCGCGCTGGTACAGCATGACGAGTTGGTCCGGATCCTTGATCGGCAAGCGACGGAGCATCAACTGATCCATCAAGGTGAAGATCGCGGTGTTGGCCCCGATGCCCAGCGCCAGAGAAAGGATGGCGACCGTAGCGAACAAAGGACTCCGGCGGATTGCCCGCAGCGAGAACCGCAAGTCGGGCAGCAGGTTCGTCATGCCCTTTATACGGAGGTTTTCGTCCGCGGTTACCAAGAAAGTTGAAAAAAGTTGGAGCAGCGACAGGGTGGAGAGAAGTTAGCTTTGCGGAGCCCCGGGCAAGTTACGCCGGCACGACCACAGTGTCGCCATGAGTGGCGACACGGCACGCACGAGTCCGTGCGCCACGGATCGGATGACGCATCGGGAGGTCCGGGCGGCGTTCAATTTCTCGCCCTGAAAAAACGAAGCCATTTGCGACCGGATCTCCATGGATTTGCTTGCGTTAGTGGACTTCGATGAGCGGCGGCTCTCGCGAGTTGGTTGTTGGGATGGCTGACCTAGATCACCTCGACATGGGGATAGCATGAGGCAGCGAGTGGCGGGCGTTTCCGGTTGCTGAGGCTGTTGACGGCGAAGGCGAGATGAATTTGAAAGGCGCGTGACCGGCCTAAATGCGTTCGAGGGCCCAGCGCGCGTGCTCCGCGACAAGTTCGTCAGGGAAGGCGGCTAAACGCTCGAGCGGTTCGCGAAATTTTGGCTGGCCGCTGTTGCCCATGGCGATGGCGACGTTGCGGAGGAATCCGGCGTACTTGGCGCGCTGAATGGGGCTGGAGCGGAACATCTCGCGAAATTCGTCTTGGGTGAGGGCGGCAAGGTCCTCGAGCGCGGGTGCGAAGTGACGCGGTTCGAACGCGGGCTCGTCGGCAACCGGCGCGCGGCTGTTCCACGGACACACATCCTGACAAATGTCGCAACCGAACACATGTCGCCCGATGCCCGCGCGCATATCCTCGGGCACTGAACCGCGCAGCTCGATGGTGAAATACGGAATGCAGCGCCGCGCGTCGATCCGATAGCCATCGGGCGCAATCGCGTCAGTGGGACAAGCGTCGATGCAGCGCGCGCAGGTGCCGCAGCGATCGGGCGGCGGCGCGTCCGCTTCCAGTTCGAGAGAGGTGAGAATCTCGCCCAGAAAGAGCCACGAGCCAAGCTCCTGATTGATCAGGCAGGTGTTCTTCCCGATCCATCCGAGGCCGGCCTGCCGTGCGTACGAGCGTTCCAGCAGCGGCGCGGTGTCCACGCAAATCTTGTATTCGTGCGACGCGCCGAGCTTGCGCGCAAGCTGCTCGAGCGCCGTGCGCATCACATCGTGGTAATCGTCGCCCCACGCGTAGCGCGAAATCCATCCGCGATCGGTGTCGGTCCATTCGGTGGAACGGGCCTCGGGACGGTTGTAGAGTTTGCCCACACATACGATCGAGCGTGCGCTTTCGAGCAGCCGGCGCGGGTCGGTTCGCACTTGCGCCCGATGGTCGGTGAGGTAGCCCATCGCACCGGCCATCCCGCGCTCCACCCAGTCGAGATAGCGGCGATTGTCTTCCGGAAGCGGCTCGGCGCGAGTCACACCTGCCACGTCGAATCCGCACTCGCGCGCCGCTTGCTTCACTTGACCGGCCGTCACAACCTCAGCATAGCGGCTACGTCTTGGTGCAGGTGCTCGAGTCCACCGGCACCCATGCGTTTCCTCGCAACACCGAATAGCTGGTGAAGAAATGCGTCGCGTCGATGCTCCGAAACGTGAATCGCTGCGCGGGAGGCTTGTCGGATCCCAACGCGTCGCCGGTCCAGACGATCTCCTTTCCGTCCACAGGCGCGCGAAATACTCGAACGCCTCCGACTGAGTCCTCCACCAGCATCAGGAATTGCTTGTTGGCTTCGTCCCATCCCCACTGCGTCAGCGCATGATACGAAAACGGCGGCTTGTCGTCGTGGCGGAAAAGGATCCAATGCTGGTCCAGGTCGTAACGCAAGCTCACGTGAGCTTCGATCGCTTTGCCCGATCCGGCAAACTTCCCCGCGCAGTCCCATTCGCCCAGGAATGACGCAAGTGGAGCGAGCGGCGGGGGGGCGGGAGCAGCATTTTGACAAAGCGAACCAACCGAGAGGCAAAACCCGAGGCTGAGAAGGTGCCAAGTTCGATGCATTCCTCTTCGACGTCGGCGCCAGGCATTTTGTACCGCTAAACTCATCCTAAACCCAACGTTTTCAACGAACACCAGCAATCCAGCGACTGCCGTTCGATGGGAGATATCCCCATCGAGCCATTAAAAAAACCCTTTCAACCCATTCATGTAGCAAGGTTAATCGATCTCCCTTATACTTTCGGAAGGTCAAACTTCACCAATGCACAAGCCTATTAAATACGTAGAAAAGGCGGTTACAGCCGGGGCCGGTGCGGCGTGGTTCGTATTCGATAAGCTCAATCAAATCAATCAGAACCCGTCGTTTACTCCAGCCTGGTCCGATAAGCCCCTGCTCAAGAGCTACGAGAAGCAAAAACCGAAGCTCGGATGGCCGCGCGAAACCGATTCGCTGTGCCCCCGCTGCGTACCCGAAATTCGCCAGCAGATCATCGACGGCAAACTCCCCCACCAGATCCTGCTCGACCAAAAAGTCGGAGAAATCAAAGCCACCATTGTCGAGCGCGATGGCAAGATCCTGATGGTGAAGGAATGCCCCAAGCACGGTTTGTTCGAAGACGTCATGGCGATCGACACGGACTTCTTCAAGCATCTCGAGGAAGTTTTCCCCGGCCGCGACATTCGCGCGCACAACGACGAAAAGCTACACAATCATGGTTCCAGCACGATTACCCACGGCCGCGGTTCCGTTCTCACCGTCGACCTCACCAATCGCTGCAACATGATGTGCGATCCATGTTTCATGGACGCGAACCAGGTGGGCTTCGTGCATGAGCTCACCTGGAACGACATCAAGACCATGCTCGACAACGCTGCGTCCATTAAGCCGCGCCGGCAGATGTCGGTGCAGTTTTCAGGCGGCGAGCCGACCCTTTCGCCCTACTTCCTGGACGCCGTGCGCTACTCACGCAAAGTCGGCTACAACAGCGTGCAGGCTGCGACCAACGGTATCGAATTCGCCAAGAGCCCTGAGTTTTGCAAACAGGCCGCCGAGGCCGGGCTGCGCTACGCGTATCTGCAATTCGACGGCATCGGCAACGACGCCAATTCGCATCGCGCCGTCGGTAATCTGTTCGACGTCAAGATGCGCGCCATCGAGAATCTGTGGAGCGCGGGCGTCGATATCGTACCGGTGATCACCATCGTCAACGGGATTAACAACGAGCAGGTGGGCGCCGTGGTGCGCTTTGCGCTGGACAATCCCAAGAAGATTCCGTTCCTGAGCTTCCAGCCGGTTTCATTCACCGGCCGAGACGAAGCCGTGACCGATGAGCGAAGAAAAGCCCAGCGCTACACGCTGTCGCACCTGGCGCACGACGTGAAGGATCAAGTGGGTTTGGGCGAGCCGGTCCGCGACTGGTTCCCGATTTCGTTCATGAGCACCTTCTCGGATTTCGCCGACCTGGTGCATGGTCCGCAAGCTGACTGGGGCCAATTGAGCTGCGGCTGCCATCCCAACTGCGGAATCGGCATGGCCGTGATGTGCGACAAACACACCAAGGAAGCAGTGCCGGTAACGGCATTCCTGAATGCCGACCGTTTGGCGAAGGATATCGCGCGGATCAACGACGCCGCGCGCAGCCGGACGCTCTCCGTGTTGGGCGTATCACTGGCGCTGCTGCGGAATTACAATCCGTTCAAATCGCCGACGCATTTCAAGCTGACCGATCTGATCGCGAAATTCGACAAATGCTTCGGCATGTCGAAGAAGGCGCAAACGGGCGCGTACGGCAAGGTGACGGGCGATCGCACTATGGCCGATATCACGCAGCGGCGCGAGGATCGCTGGAACTTCCTGTTCGTCGCGGGAATGTGGTTCCAGGATCTGTTCAACTACGATTTCCGCCGGACCGAGCAGTGCATCATTCCCTACGCCACGCAGGAAGGCGAGATTTCTTTCTGTGCGTACAACACGGGCGTCGGCTGGCGCAACATCATCGAGAAGATGCACATGACCGCGACGCTGACCAAGTGGTACGAAGAGAACGGCAAGCACGAGATTTTCGCGGGCGGCAAGGCGGTGGGCTTACAGAACAAGTCGCACTCGCTGGTGCTGCGCGATGAAGATGTGCATCACGCCAAGCAGAAGGATCTCGACAACCTCGGCATCGCCAAGACGGCCCGCGAAGAGAAGACTCGCGCTCGCGACGAAAAGCTCAAGCAGCAGGAAAACGAGCGCATGGCGAAGCTGTATCGCGAGCATGTGTTGAAGGAACAGCCGGCGGCGGAAGGGCTAGTACAGCTGGCTCCCTTGCCGGTGAAAACCAAGGCCGCCGCAGCGTCCGAAGAGTCGCGCGAAGAGGTCGGGTCGTTCGGAGATTAGTCTAGACAGCACAACCAGAGGGAAGAAGAAGAACCGCCCGGCCCCAACCGGGCGGTTTCTTTTTCGTTGCGCATGCGCGGTGGATTGACATTCGCACGCACGGTTTGATGTAATTGATTCGACAGCGTCTCTCGCCCGCCTTGCTCCTCAGTAGCTCAATGGTAGAGCATTCGGCTGTTAACCGAAGGGTTGTAGGTTCGAATCCTACCTGAGGAGCCAAATTCCGCTTGGCTGCCCGAGTGAAACAATGCTGTTAACCACGTAGCGAAAGCCGCGGTGATTCTCACTGCACGGCCGCTGTGGCCGGCTCTACGCCAACAATGGGGGCAAACCCCGATCCCAACTGATTTCTAAGAACATAACACCTTCACTCGAAGTCTGTGATTTTGGAAGTTGCGGAAGCCGTAGGCTTGCCGATTGATGAGCTCCATTTTGTTGTGGAAGCCCTCGGTGATGCCGTTGCTGCGAGTGAAGAGTCACATGGCGGCGATCTCTTCGGACCAGAAAGAGAGAGTGTTGCCGAGTTGGACCAGATGGACCAAGCCGGACTGACGCAACTGGTACACAGCCGGCAGGAAGCGCGGTACCAGTTGCTCACATTGCCTGCCGCTGCGATGTTTCTTCAACAGCAGAAGCACAGCCGCTGTTTGAAAACGATAGACGGTTTCCAGCACCGGATGCTCGGCCAGATAGGCGGCTTAAGCGAAGATGCTTGATCGGCTGTGAGGTTGTGCCGGTGGCGCCGCATCAAGGGAAAGCAGTCCACGATTTGCCCCTATCCGGATCTTTCCGTCCCGGATCTCTAAATAGGTAATCTCCGATTCGGGCAGTCCTATCACGATTCTGATCAAAACAATTCCTCCAATAATGCTTTATCAGTCAGAGATCGCGGGCCTACGCTGCCGTCTGCCAATTTCGGCAAGCAAGACCTTGCAACAGCAGTCCGGCCTGTAAGGTCGGCTGCGAACGGTAGAGTAATGGAGGAACTTCATGTCACACGTGCTCGTAAAACTAAGCAGCAAGACGCGGAGGATGCATGGCCTCGAAAAGCTTCAGAGTGCCGATTCCAAACGCGCGGCCTCAGCCTGCCGCCCGGATGTACTTCATCGACAATCTCCGTTGGTCGATGATGATCCTGGTCGTCAGCATGCATGCAGCCGACACTTACAGCCCGCTGGGAAACTGGTATTACACTGATCGGACCCCACTCTCGACTGGTAGCCTGATTGCCTTCGCGGCTTGGCAGATGTATTTGCAATCGTTTTTCATGGGGTTGCTGTTTTTCATTGCGGGGTATTTCGCGCCCGCTTCGCTCGATCGCAAAGGCACCCGGCAATTCATCAGCGATCGAGCCTTTCGTCTGGGATTGCCCGTGCTGTTTTACATGTTCGTCCTGGGCCCAATCGTGGAATATTTCTTGGCGCATTCCTGGACCTCGACGAGACCGACCTCGTTTCTCAACGAGTGGATCAAGCACATTCGTAATGGAGAATTCTTGCAGGAGAACGGGCCGCTTTGGTTCTGCCTGGCGCTGCTGATTTTCTCTATCGTTTATGCTGGCGTCGCACGCATGAAGAACGACTCGCCGGATTGCGAAAATGGGCGCCGAGATCCACCCGGAACCGGGACGCTGGCCGTGTTTGCCCTTTCGATCGCGATTGGGACCTTCATCGTTCGGCTGGTTCTACCCTCTGGCGCGTCGTTTCTAAATATGCACCTGCCCGATTTTCCGCAGTACATTCTTCTGTTCACCGCCGGAATTCTAACCGCTCGACGGCAATGGCTGTTCAAGTTCTCTTTCCGGACCGGAATACGGTGGCTGCTTGTGATCCTACCCGTGGGTTTCGCCGCGTGGCTGATGATCGTCGTCGGCGGCGGTGCGCTGGAAGGGCAAGGTAGGGCATATTCTGGCGGCTGGCATTGGCAAAGCGCTGCGATGAACGCGTGGGAGTCGTTCACCTGCATCGCGCTATGCTTCGGTCTGCTGGTGCTTTTCCGCGAGCGATTCAATTCGCAGCCGCGGGTTGCGAAGTTTCTATCCGACAATGCGTTCAGCGTATACGTATTTCATCCGGTCTTTGTAATCGCGGTAGCTCGCGCTTTGCATGGAATTCCTTGGCCCCCTGTAATAAAGTTCGTCTTGCTTACGGCGACGGCGGCGCTGTTATCTCTTGTGGCCAGCGCTGCCGTGTTCCGTCGGATCCCTGTGCTTCACCGCATCCTCTAAGCGGTTTGTCCCCGTCTCGCGGAGTCGGTTGCTCTCACAGTCTTTGAGTCGGATCACGAATCGTATGGGTCATTCATAGAGCTTTCCTTCGCTGGCATCCCACTTCCCGCCCCCTTGCAGGCGGGAAGAGTGTAACCCACGTCTTCGGGGTTCAACAGTCCTGTTAACCAAGCAGCCAAGCGCCGAGGCGACTTGCACCCGACTTCGGATCTGTCCGGCCCGCTGGTAGACGACCAATCCATGGTGCGAGTCGTCCACCACGCGATTCGAGCCAACACAAATCTGTTTTCTGCTGATAACCTTTCGTTTAAGCTGCCGCGCGGCATCATAACGGACAGGTCGATTCGTTCTCGCTCACACCGCGATAGAATTCAACGAGGGAGAGCTGCATGACTGACAATCCGGATCCGAAAGACGCGAGAGAAAAAGACAGCGCTCGCAGGGACTTCATCGCTAGTGCCGCTTCGGCAGGTCTCTTAGGCGCTCTTGCTGTGGGCAGCGCATCTGCGCAGCAAGGTTCAGGATCGCACCCAGCGGGCCCCCAAGATCCGCAGGCGCCCACGGGCCTTGGGCCGCGCGCGATGGTGGACAACCGCTTCCCTCTCACCTACCAAACCTCCGTTCCTGAAGGTGTTCGGGTCCTCATGCAATACTTCGCAGCGCTGAGCCGGCGCGATCTGAAGGGCATCA
>Ga0335078_10001432_pt1 | contig 36028 bp, 61 predicted proteins | sample Lox_Sample_32_FD_206711 | JGI IMG/M metagenome (GOLD analysis project Ga0335078, IMG submission 206711) | Soil microbial communities from Loxahatchee National Wildlife Refuge, Florida, United States - Lox_Sample_3.2 | ecosystem: Environmental > Terrestrial > Soil > Wetlands | place: USA...
ACGAGCCGGGGCTTCGGGGCGGGCTGGTCCGCCTTGGGAATCCAGCCATTTTCGACGCAGTACGCGAGCAAGCGATCGCGGATCTCGATCGCGCCGGCGATCTGGACGGCGATCGCGGCGGCTTCGCCGGGGATGTGACGCTTGCGGCGCTGCACCTTGCGGAGTTCGGCGCGCCACAATTCGATGGATGCTTCAAGGGCGGCGATCGCGATGCCGGTGTCGCCACGGTCTAGCGTGAATTCAGGCATGGGGCGGGGGCTCCTTGAACGGTCTGAGCGCGTCGCGAAGGATGGCGCGCGCCTCGGCTAAGGGCTCGTCGCTTGCGCCTCCGGTTCCGTACGCGTCGATTAACAGAATGAGAGCCCGGATTTGATCCGGGCTCAGGGTGAGACTGCAAACCGGGCCGGGCTTACTCATTTGCCGGCCGGCTCCTCACCAGCGAACAACGGGTGGGCCGTCTCGGGTTCGTCATCGTAAACACTGCCCTGGTGATCGCGATCATTGTCGGGCACGATCACGGGGGTTAATCCGCGCTGCGCAAGCTCGCGCACGTAATCGGCGTCCTTCGATTGCGTCTGGGTGATGATCACCTCGATCGCCTTCGGCTGGAACGCGCGGAAGATCGCCGGCAACTTTCCCGCGCCCTTGCACGTCGCGCACGCGTCCGGTTTTCCTTGCTGCGCTGTCGCTTGAAACAGTCCGCCGCCGAAACAGTCCGGGCAATTGGCGCCCTTGGAGTGCGCGAATAGCACCCACGTTTCACCGACCTTAAACCCGCGGGGTACGGCGCCGATCCGCCGGCTGATGCCGAGCGATTCCGATTCGGCGATGAAATCGGCCGGTGTGGGATAGAAGCGCTCGCCGATCCACAATAAACCAGCACGGCCGATCAAGTCGGGACGATGGCAGAGCGGGCAAAGCGTTCGGTCAGTGCAAACGATGTGCTGGCCTCCGAACAGCAAGACAACATCGACCCACGTCCACCCGCGGGCCTGTTTGATGCCCTGGTTGCAGCACGGGCAAACAGTGAGGGGTTTCGGCAGGCGATCGCAGGGGACGCCGCTGCCGGGCGCCACCAGATAGACGCCGCCAACTTTCCGATAACCAGAACGGCGGCGAGCTTCAACGGACATGGGATTGCTCCTTTTCTTCGAATCCTTCGAAGCGGCGGCGATCGATCGTCGCGAGTGCGTCTTCGGCATCCATACGGAAGGGCTCCGACGAGTCGGTGCCGCGCGTGGCCTCGACAGCATGGGCCTTCAATTTCCAAACGAGGTACATCGCGGCGTGTAGCAGCGAACAAAAGCACGGCCGGGCCGGAACGCTCGGGATGTTCATCGAAACGGCGTCGCCGATCTTCTGGCACGCTCCGAAACCACAAGTACGGGCGCTCATTAGGCGGCCGCCTTTCCCGGCTTGGTGGCGTCAAGCGCGGCGCGGAAGATCGACTCGAACTGGTCAAGTCCGCGGCCGCGAACGGACGCGACGGCTTGGCTCGCGAGCTTCTTCGCGACGCCTAGATTCACTAAAGCCGAAATTACGTCGGATTCGGGGCCCGTGAAAGGGGCGACGGCGGCGACGGGGGTTTTCACCGGCCGGGCTTCCGTCAACGCTGCCACGCGGCGCGCTGGCTTCGTGGCGGGGGCTTTAACCGGCTCCGTGGCGACGGCGGTGAAGATTCGGGCAAGTCGGGCGGCTCCCAGTAGACGGCCGGCGCCGGCGACGGCACACAAGGCAACGAATCCGCCGGCACAAAACACAAACACGTTTGAAGCGTGACTCGAAACAAAAGCAGCGGTCATGACACACGCACCAGCCAAGAAGGCTAGCGCGTGATTTCGGGCGACGGTGGCGGCGCGATTCATTTACTTGGCCTCCCGTTTTACAAAGCGGACGATCTCGATCCCGAATTTCGGGCCGGGGTCGGCGATCTTACCGAGCGTGATACGCCACTTGGCGGCGAGTAGTCGCAGTTCGGCATCGGTGAACAGTTTCCGCTCGAATACGTCGCCGTCTTCGATCGGTTTGAACGTTGCATGGATAAGCATCGGGTTTCTCCTTGCCTCAATTTTCACCGGGCGATTCGCACCATCCAATAGACCCGAAGTACTGTTTTTGACGGCCTAGGACTCGTCGCGGCCGGCGAGCGCGGCGAGTGCTTCGGCGCAACGTTTGTTCGCGCACGGGGTCGGCGCGCCGCAAAATTCGCACCACATAGTTTTGCGCGCCTCTGCCCAGTCGTTGAACTGCTCGACGGTCTTTGCGATGCGGCCGCGCACGATCGCAACCCAACCCGACGAGCAACAGCACGGGCAAGTCTCGTTCGGCGTGCGACTCCAGTTCACGCATGGACACTCCTCGATGGCGACGCCGCAATAGCGACAGGTCCGCACTTTGCGAACTAGGCGGCCGGGCCGGTGGTAGCATCCGATCACCTGTGGGGCATCCTCGACGGCGGATTTTTGAACGGCTCACGATCAAATGCCGCGAACGCTTGCCGCGTTCTCCGCAAGTGGCGCTCGATTGTCGATTTGCTGCATTTCAACTCGGCCGCGATCGCGCGCAGTGACGGCCGCGGCTCCTGGTTGAGCATGCCGGCGAGCTTCACGGCGTCGATGACTTCTTTCGGCCGGCCGAGTACGCGGCCTTCCTTCCTGGCGCGCGCGATGCCAGCTTTCACGCGCTCGCGGATGGCCCGGCGCTCCTCCTCGTAGAAGTACGCGGCGAGCGCGATCAATAAGTCGCCGGCGATCCCTGAGGTGCGGAAGTACGGCTCACGCACGCTCCAGAAATCGACGCCGCCGGCGCGCAAGCGCGCGATGTACTCGAACGCGCGGGCCGGGCCTTCGCGAGTCAGGCGCGAAAGGTCGAACGCTAGCACGATGTCGAAATCCCTATTATCGGCCGCGCGTAGAAGGTCGTGAAGCGTCGGGCGATCGGCGGCTGCGCCGCTGGCTTCCTCGATGTACTCGATCGCGTGCTTTGCCGGTTCCCATTCCGGCATTTTGTCGATAAATTGCCTGCATTCTGACAATTGATTGTCAAGATGCTGCACGCCTTCCTGGGTCGAGATGCGCGCATAGATGGCAACGCGCCGCGGCCTCATGCTGCACCTGGGCGTTGGTGCGATCGTCATGACTCCTCGCCTTCTTGCTTCAGACAGGCGCGCTCGAAGGCGTTAGCGTCCCTGAATTCCTCGTATCGCTTCTGAGCGGTGAGCGCCTTCGTATAGAGCGCGCGGAGTTTGTTCAGGTCCGTGTTGCCTCTCAGGGTGTGGCCGCGGTCGCGATGCTGCTCGACTTCGCGCGCGTCGTCCCACTTCACCAGCAAATTGCGATTGCCGGAATGGATGCCGACGACGGTGCCTTTCACGAGCTTGAATTTCTCACTGAAATGGTCCTGCTCGATCTTCACGATCGCGACGCTCAACATCGGCTTTTGCTTCAGTTGGCGATCGAGCGCGGCCTTCAAGCCGGCTAGCGTGGCGTGCTCGTATCGTTCGCCGAGCCATGTCGCGCCGAAAATGCCCTTGTCGCTGACGCCGTATTCGATCACGCGGCCGCGCACTACCATCGTGGTTTTGCTCATAGCGCTTCGCCTCCGAATTCCGGCCGGCCGTGGATGCGCGCAAAGCGCGACGCGACGCCGATCGGGTAGGTCTGATACACGATCCGGTTCAACCGTGGCGGCGCTCCGATTCCTGCGCGCGGGTAGAATTCCATTCGCTTAAGCGCGCCGGCGTCAATCCGTGCATTGTTTCTCTCCCATCCCTGGTCGATCTGCACTGAGACGGTAACTTCGGTCGCGATGGGCGCGTGGTTGGCGATCCACACGTCAAACGGCGCGAGCGGGTCGAGCGCGATCGCCGGCGCGATCAGAACGTCGCCAGTTTCACTCATGAATGGGCCGGCGCCCTTGGGCGGCCGTACCTCGATTGAGCTTAAGCGCGCCCAATCGCGCACGCGGCCGAATCCGATCGCGCGGCGGCGTGTCGAAAGCCAGATAGACGAATCGATCGCGAGGTGTGCGCCGCTCGGGGCCGGCTCGGGTTCTTCGTGCACGGCGCGCCGCAAGGTCACGCCGCAAACGGTGAGCATCCACGCATCGGCAAATGAGTAACGCTTCCAACGGAAGAAAGTCATACGTTGCCGCCTTGCTCGTTCATCCGGTAGCCACTCAAGCGCAAGAGTTCGCCGGCGACGCGATAGCGCGACTCGGGCAATTTGCCGGCGCGTTTGCGGCCCGGTCCACACTGCCGGCGCGCAGCGTCGTTCAAGTCGATGGCAAATGCATACAAGTCGATTACGCGGAAAACTCTTCGGCATTTTTCCACAAACGTGATCGCGCTCGTCGCGTCCTGGAAAACACCGGCCGCAAGCTGCGCGTTTAGGTAGATCACCAGATAACGGCCGCGCTCGCCATTGGTGCGCGACCAACTCGCGATAGCGCGCAGAATGCGCCGGATCTGCTGAAGCGAAATTCCGCCGCCGCGGAGTCGCAGCACCAACTTAGTCAGGTACAATTCGGCGTAAGTAAAGCTGCGCTGGTGGCCCTGCATCACGGGCGCGAGGATGCCATGCTCGCACCACCATTGAATCTGACGCAAGGTGAGTTCGGGGATGATGCGGATCACGTCGCCGGTCGAATAGTGGCGATCGTAATCGAAATCCGGGCCAAGCGCCTGCCGGCCGGCGAGCGCGTCGTAAATGACATCGGGGCGTGTTTGTGGTTTTAGCTTTGCGGGCATGGGTCGAGTCTATCACCGATATTTGCGCCGCGGGAGGGCCGGAAGTACTAGGCGCCGCGGCCGCCGGTGTACTCGGACGCCTTGAGCGCGCGATCGACTTCGACGGTCTTGCGGACTCGCGCCTCGATCGACTGGTCGGGGCCGGGGCCTGGCTGGTTCAACATTTCGAGGATCAACTCGGGCAACTCCGCACCGTTCCGGCACGCCGGGCAGCGAACGAATCCGCCGGCTCCGTCGCGCACGGCGACGTATCCCATCGATGCGCAGTGGGGGCAAAGATCGTTCGGCTTGACGGGCGGTTTCCATTCCGGCAGTGCGGCCGGCTGCTGGTTCAATCGTTGCGCGCAAGCGATCAATTCACCGATGCCGGGCCAGTAGTGGTAAGCGCCTGTCATGTGAAAAACGAGCCGGTCGGCCGCGTCTTCGGTCGGGCATTCGGCTACGATATGGCGCGCGATGTAAGTGCGGGCGGTGTCGTCGCGCGGAAAGCCGGGGATAGACTCCAGTCCATCGGTGTAGATTCGGGCTTGCTCGAAGCTAATCATTTTGCGGGTCGCTCCTTTTTCGCTTCTCTCTCCCTGATGCGCTGTTCGTGCTCTCTGTTGTGGCGCTCCATCATTTCGGCTCTAAGTTTTTTCTTCGGGTCGGTGGTGGCGTCGCGGCCGAGTTCGGGCCACATCGTCAAGATTTCCTTGCGCACGGCCTCCGGGGTCGAGGTGTCGGCATGCATCCGGCGGATCTCGCGGCTGGATGCCCAATGCTGGTCAAGATTGTACTGTTGGCGCTCCCTGGCGGTATCGAAATCGGGCATCAAGCGTTTGATGCTGGCGTAGGTGTCGCGCACGTCGGCGGCGAGCAACGGAATTAGCTTCCATCCGGTGCAGATAGCGGCGCGCTGCGAAATTCGGCCGAGTAAGGGCTCGATCGGCGCTTTTCCCAATATCTTCAGAGAGCGGTCGAGGATGGCGGCGGGGGGTGGACTTCCGGCTAGTTTTGGTGTTATCGTGCGTAGCAAGTGCGCCTCAAGCGCATCTCTGCGGGCCGGCGGCGGCATGAAAGACGCGGAACCGTCGCCACTCGCTGAAGGTGGCGAGGTGATACCGGCTTCAAAATCCCCCTGATTCGGACTTTCGGGATACTCGCACTCCAGTGCGAGTATTTTTTCCGTATCTTCTTGCAATTCCTCAGAAACACTACTGTCCGAAATTGGGATACCTTCGCTTTTGTTTCTCCCTGAATTTTCGCTGAAAAATTGCTCGCGCTCGGGCGGCTTACGTAGGGTCCTAGGTGGGTGGTCTTCTTGGGGCCCGGCGAAGTTTTCCACGGCCGGCCGGTACTCGCGGCCTTGCCCGGCGCGCCGCGTCTCGATCAATTTCTTTTTTGTGAGCATCCCTACAGCACGGCCGGCCATAGACTCGCTTAGGTTGGTCCAGTAAGCCAAGTAACTATGCGTCGCGCGCGTCCACTCCATCGGCTTAGTTGCGCCGATCGTGTCGGCAAGGATCACGCCCAAGACGCGGTACTCGGCGTCGGTCAGCTTGCGCTGTAAGGTCTTGAAGTAAGTGAGGGGCGCGCGTGCCATCCAGCGCGGGTTAACCGGCTGGAAGATCGGCGCGGCCGTGACTGCTGTTGCACTTCTCATTTTTCGGCCTCGTTTGAGGATTTAGTTTTGTCGAGAGTCGAACGGCGGACAGGGAAGGGCGGCGCGTCGAAAATTGCTTGCGGGAAGGATTCCGGCGCGCCGCACTGTGGGGTAGGTTGCGGGCGGGTGTCGAGCGGGGATTGTACGGGGCGGTTTTTTTTGGTAGGCTTAAACGTAGTTGGTCGATTGGTAAGCATCGGTCACATTCGGGCCGGCCTTGGTTGCGACGCCGGGGGCCGGCCCGATCCATTTTAGATTGCTGGTTTCTTCTTCACGCGCGTGTACCACTCGTCGGCTCGTTGACTTTCTCAAGCCAACTGATCGCGTTTTTCGTCAAACTCAACGCTTGATAGGCGCGTCCCTCCTCGCTTTGCAGTGGGCCCGGCTCACTACTTGCAACCGGCTCCAGTAACTCGATATAAGAGGCGGCGAGCTTCAGATGGCCGATCGCGGCGATCTTTAGAAAGCCGATCGCGAGATGGCCGATCGAGGTGCTTTTATTGGTAGCGCGCGCGTCTGCCGTTTCTGCGTTTTCACCGGGCGCTGAGTTCATGGGGACTCTCACACTCTAAATCTCTTCGCCTGTGAAATGCAACCCTCGCACTCGGGTGTGAGTATCTATTTCGATACTCAGTCACACTCGGGTGCGGGTAAAGCACGCACTCGGGTGTGAGTTTCGGCCGGGCGGTCCTTTATTGTGTTTATACGTTTATACGTGAGAGGGAGTGTCTGTCAGTCAGTAGGGCAGGTGGGGGGGCGCAACAGACGAACGGACTTTTTTCGGTTTGAAATAAAACTCCCCGAGCACAAGGGCGGCCGGGCGGATATGTGTCCGTAGCGTTTCCTCGATCAACTTCAAAATCTCATCCTTCAATTTTCGAAACGACTTCGGCTTGAGGTGGTACTCATTCCGATGCGCCGGCGAGCAAAAGCGCTGATTCTGACGAACGGGCGTATAGAGCTTTTGGCAAGTTTCGAGCACGCATCGCCGCCGCTTGCGCCGGGCGGCGGCCTGGGCGGATCGTAGTCGCTTAATCGCCGCGGCAACGGCCGGGGTATCCGGGGCGGGGGGGCTTGGGCGTCGGTGGGCCATTGGAAACGACAGAGAGGCACGCTCACCCGTCTATGGGTATTATACGGCGGGTCCTGGAGTGCCGTTTTCGTCCTTGGCGGGCATCGCGAGGGGCGGCGGGCCGTCCGTCATGACGTAGCGGTCTTTTTCCTGGAGTACGTCGCGCATGGTCTTCATGGTTTCGAGGATCGCGAGCGCGAGCGGTGATTTCATCCATTCTTCGGTGGCGACAGTGGCGCGTTGTTCGATATTGAGTTCAGGCTCGGCCGGATTAGCGTTCACCACATTGCGCCCTGTTTTCCAGTACTCGAAATAGGTCTGATAGATCCGCTCGGTGATCCGTTCATCGGTGATCGCAACGCGCGTCGTTAGCGTGTGGATCTTCCAGCGTGCGTAATCCCGCTGTTGCTCGACGATTTCGGCGTCGCACTGGAAAAAGTTCATCGCGAGTAAGCCGGCGTATTCGCCGCCCATGACTTGCGCCCAACTCAGTTCGTAACCGTGCGCCTTCTGAAGATGCTTCATCGGCGCCGCCAAAATTGCATTGATTTGCTGCAACTTTGCTTGCGGATTCGCGCCGATAAGCGTCGCCGTCTTTAATAGGTCGGTCGGGAACGTCTTCCCGCAGAGCTTGCACATAAACGGCCGGGCGGCTTTGGCCTCGATCGTGACGTCGCTCATTTAGAAAGTGTCCCTTGCGCCCTGCGTGTTGCGTCGCGCCGGCGCGCTTCCGGCCGCTGGCTGCTGGCCTTGGCTCCCATCTTCGCCTTCGCTGCCGGCATCGCCGTCGCCGTCTTCGTCATCATCGGGGATTGGGCGATCACTTAAGAATTCATCCACGAATTGCGCAAGTCGTTCGGGTGGGTTGAGTTCGAAAAGTAACTCCTGCACGTGCGCCGGGCCGTTTGCTTTGCGATGTTCGAGCACGCCGATCAACGTTTCCTTGCTCATCGCGCGCACGGCGTTTAGTCCCATGCGGCCGTAGGTGTCAAGAAACCATTCGCGGAATTCCATCCCGCTCCAACCTTTGCGAAAGTGATCGACGAGAAACGGCGCGGCTCCGTCGAATAACTGCGCGAATTGCGCGCTGATGTTGGCGATCATGTCTTGTCCTTCGGGTGTGAGTTCGGACGCCGGCGCGGGCGCTCCGTTTACTGCGGGTGCTGCGGGCTCGGGTGCGGCAATCGCGGCGGGTGCTGCGGCCGGTGCCGGGCGCGCTGCGGGAGTGGCGGCCGCCGGCTGCGCGCCGTGCTTGCGCTGCAATTCCAGATTGGCCTTTTGGATTTGAAGCTGCGCGAAGGCGGTGCCGACTTGTGTCAAACCTTTCAGTACGTCGCGGCCGAGCTCGATCGCCACACTTCCCCAATCTGTACTACTGGCGCCGCCGCGCTTAAATCCCATCAACTCGATCATCTCCTTTTGCTCCTGGAGCGCTTCTTTCAAAGTCGGCGCGGCCTTCGCTGCTGCGGAGTTCTCGCGCGCTGTCCTGCGCTCCTCCATTAATTCCTGGTGCATCCGGTCGAGTTGCGCTTTCAGAAGATCGACGACGGCGCTGTTTCCGTCGCCCTTGGCTCCCATCGTCGCGATCACTTTATCGACGACGCCGAGCATGCGATCCGGGTTCGCCATCAGCATGACTTGCTCGTTCTGCTTACCCATGATCTCGACGACCATCGATGCAAGGGTCGCTTGTTCTTCGGGGCTGTTGTTCGGGCGGATTCGCTCGATCAATTCGGCGACTTGCGCAAGGGTAGGTTGTGCGCCGCCGCCGCCGTTCATCGAATTATTGGCATCGTGAAGTTGCTTCAAAAGTGCCGGCTTCGCCCACAGCCAGTCGGAATTTTCGGGCCGATCGATCCAACTGCCGTACGGTACGCGCGGCGGAAATTCCATGTTCATGATCTGGAAATAGTTCTCGCGCACTGCGCCGGCTTGCTGCGTTTTCGAGTCGTAGCGATTGAGGATGAGCTTATAGCCTCCGCTCCCGTGTAGCTGCATGATCTCGTCGGGGTCCACGTAGCGGTTGAATTTCTGGATGTTCAACTGACCGCGGCGGGCCATGTTCAACTCGGGCGCGGTGCGGTAGAGATAGAGCGTTAACGACTCTTCCCAGTCTTTCGCCGGGAAGCCTTTCAGCCACGCGAAAAACTCGGGCTGTGAGGTGCCGGGTTTCGGGGTGGCCTGGGGACTGCCCGGCGGTAACCCATCGTTACGCGGCCGGCCTCCTTTGTTTTTCTCAGGAGTGATGGTGTTGGTAGCCGTCGAAAGCACGGTTTTTGGCTGGTGTTCTTCACGTTTAGGGGTGCTAGTTTCGGCCATTGGCGAGCCTTTCTGTAGTGAGGTCAAGCATGTCCGGTTATTATTATACGCGCGGGCCTCGAACAACCTCTCACGCGGGTTAAACTCGCCTCGATGCGTTTCATCGCTGGCGCTGCTATAGGTGCGATCGCGGTTTACGGGATCTGTCAGGCGATCTCGGCGAATCCCGCGGCCGCGCCGAGCGGATTTGCTCCGCTGTGTGCGTCGTTCTCGCTCGGGCCTGGCGTTCCTAATGTCCCGATCGCCGCACTCGCCGGCGCGGTACTCGGCGGCGTGATCCTTTCTTCGATGGGCGGTTAACAATATGGATCTTTACTCGGGCGACGGCATGGCGGACAGTGCGACGTACGGCGCGCCGCCTTCTGCTGCTGAAGTGATTCCGCTCGGCACGCTCGAACGCACGACGGGCCCGGCAAAAAAAACCTGCGTCGCTTGCGAGTCGGGCGATTGTTTGGTCCACGGCACGACAACTGGCCGCTACGTTGCGCCGGCATCCACGCCGATCGTGAAAGAGAAGACGCCGGCGGCCGCCGACACCAATACGGCGACAGAGCAGACGGTTTCGAAGATGTGCGATTACATCGCGCAGAGCGTTCCTGATCCAGTCGTGAGGCTTTGGGCGTCGCGCGCGTTCGCGTTCGGTCAGGGGCGCCGCGATCCGATGGCGTTGTGTTGGGGCGTGTATTGGCTGGTAAAGCATGCGGTGAAATTCGCGCGCGACGAGCCACGTTTGTTTCGCATGGGTGAAGGCGACGCGCTCGACATGCTGATCGCGCCGGCCGTGCTCGTGCGAATGGCGATGCCACAAGAGGATTGCGACGGCTTCACGATGCTGATCTGCGCGCTGCTTGAAAATCTCGGCGTGCCCTGGTGCATCGTGACGGTCGCGGCCGATCGTAGTGATCCTGATCGTTGGTCGCACGTCTTCCCGTTGGCGCTTTTCCCTGACGGTTCCAACGTGGCGATGGACGCTTCGCACGGCCGGTTCCCTGGCTGGATGGTTCCTCAGGCGGACATTTTCAGGTGGCAAGCCTGGGACAAGAACGGGGCGCCGATCGACGTGAAGCCGAATCGGGCGCCGGCGCTGCATGGCTACGTACCGCGCGGCCGCGCGATGCACATGCGCCGCGGTATGGGGCAAGATGATACGGCGCCGATTAGTTTTTTTGGCGGCGACACCGGCGGCGGGATTTCTATGCCGGCCGTGCCGGAAGTGCCGATCGATCTGCCGGCGCAACTGTCACCCTCGCCGATCGACTACTTGCCCGGCGGCGGCGCGATTCCTTCGACGCCGACGACGCCCACGACACCGGCATCCTCTTTTAATCTGTCGTCGTTCTTCAATAATCTGGTGTCGCAAGCGGCTGGCGTCGCTAAGATCGCCGAGCTTCCCGCGGGCTCCTACATTTCTACGAATCCGCTCACCGGCGCGCAGACGATCGCCACGGGCGGCGGAATCGCCTCGCCGCTGACTAGCACCAGTCTTCTACCGATTCTATTGATTGCTGGCGTCGGTCTGGTCTTAGTGATGGCGCTCGGGAAAAGCGGCAAATGATCAATGTACGTCTCTCGTCCGGTGCTCACACTTCCGCCGGCGGCGCTCGCGCGCGGATCTTGCCCTTGGTGTGGGCGATCGGATTGCTTGCGCTGGCTTGCTTCCTTGCGCTCGCGGCGTTCGTCTGGTTTGGGTCAAGCATCCTCGACGCAGCTAATCTCCTCGATCGCGACGGCGGGCGCGGCGACTACCACGTCGTTATTGGTCGCACTCGGCGCGATCACGGGCCCGGTCGGGGCGGTGATCGGTGGGTTGATCGCGGTCGGCGGGCTGATCGCGAGCGCGTTCAAAGGTTGCGGGCAGACGTGCATCGCTGCTTCGAATATTGCGAATCAGGTCGAGCCGTACCTCAAGCAAAATTTGCAGACGTACTTAGCGGCTCCGGTTCACTACGCGAGTCTGCAAGCGGCCGCGCTCAACAATTTCATGACGGCGTGGTCCGCGCTCACGCAAGCCTGCTCGAACCCTCAACTCCAGAGTGCGGGCCAGAATTGTATTTCGGATCGCGCGCAAGGCTCGTGCAGCTACCACACATCGCCGGGCGGCTGGCAGCAAACCAATGGGGTCTGGAATTATGTTTATCCGGGCGCCAACAATTCGGGCTCGGCCTGCTGGAATTGGTGGGTCGGGTATCACGATCCGATCGCCGACGATCCGACAGTCGTGCCCGATCCTGCGCCGGCTGCGTCGAGCGCGAGTCAATCGGCCGGCGGTTCGATACTTTCGACGATCGGCGTATCGCCGACGACGCAAGTTTTCGGCGTTCCACTTTCAGCGCTTGCGATTCCGGCGCTGCTGGTGTTGGCGGCTTTGCTGGTCGCGGAGGAATGACGTGTACGTAAGTGTGACGTCTTCTTCCCCTGGCGCGATGGGTCTTGGCTCTGTCGGCCCTAAACTGCCGACTGCGCCGGTGGTCTTTATCCGACGAACTGACGGGCGCATCCTGCGCGTACCGGTTCCTCCGCTGATCGCGCTTTATCCGCGCGGCATGGGTCGCCGCGGCCTGCGTGGGCTTGGGCAGAATACGCTTGCGACGAACGTGCCGGCCTTCTGCGCGAATCTCGACCCGCAGGATGTCTCGGCCTATCCGGCCTGCGCCGCGCTCTCGCCGGCGGTGATCGCGGCGGCGCGCTCGGCGACGCCGGCCGGTCAGTCCAATGCGCTTGCGCAACAGTACGCGCCGCCGGTCTACACGTCGAGCTTTGTCGCGCAAGTCAACACGGGTTCGCTCCCGGTGTCTTATTACAACGATCAAACCGCGGCGACGGTGGTCGATCAAGTCAACGTCTACAATTCCAATCTGTACGCGCAGTACTTGAACGCGCTCAATAATTATCTTCAGACTCCGGGCGCCGCACTTCCCTCGCCGCCGGTTTATGAAGATCCGGCGACAATCTACGCGCAGCAAGGGCTCGGCCCGTTGCCTTCTTCGGTCGGGCAGGCGCCGGCCGGGACGCCGATGCCTACCAACTTGACACCGGACACGCTCAATCCGATTAGTAATCAGGTGCCGGCGTTGAATGCTCCTACGCCGCCGGCCGCGCTTCCGGCGCCGCCGCCGCAAACTGGCGGGACGATTCCGCCGGCAAGTCCGCCCAGTGCTCCGATCACGTCGGCTCCGAGTGGCGGCGGTACGGGCGTCAATCTTCCGATCGAATTTGCTGTCGGCGGGCCCACGGCTCCCAGTGCGGCCGGGCAAGTGGCGCAAGTCGGCTCGTCGCCGCTCTCCTTTCTTACGGGTGACGTTTCAATCTTTGGTTTCAGTGTGCCGGTGTTGCTGCTCGCGGCCGTGGGGGTCGGCGCGGTGCTGCTATTCACTGCCGGCGGAAAGAGGCACTAATGGCGCAAAGCGGCGGCGGACTCGGTTCGATTCTTCCGATCCTTTTGATCGGCGGCGCGGCCTATCTGGTCTGGAACTATTTTTCAACGGCGAGCGCTGCGGCTGCTCCCGCTCCCACGCCGGCACCTACTCCGACGCCGGCGCCTACTCCGACGCCGGCGCCCGTGGTCAATACGCCGCCGATCACTTCCCAGGTGAACGCGCCGGCGGGTTTGACGGTGGCGGACGCGGCGACTTATCCCTACTCGTCTTCGATCTCGGCCGCAACGATCGACGCGCTCAATCCGCAATTGGCCGCGAATCTTGCGGGCGGACAAATTCCGGTGATCGCCGGTAACTCGGTGCTGGCTTACATGCTTGGGTGGGGCGGTCAAGCGGCCGGGGCAACTGAAACGACGGCCGCGGCGACGGGCGGCAATGAAACCTATACGTTTGACGGTACGAACTGGAATTTCAAGGGCTCTGGCGTCTCGGGTCTTTTTGGGCTCGGGCTTCCTCGCGCGCCGCGCATTCCGCGGATGGTGCGCTTTCAACCTGTCGGCAGGAATTACGTTCGGCCGGGTTCGCCGATGCGGGTAGGGCGCTGAATGTACGTACGCAACGGTTCTTATGTTCCGCCGCCGATCGATCCTGATCCCGGTTCTTGTGCGCCGTCGAGTTTCCTTGCGCCGCCGGCCGGCGCGGTGATGCGCGCGCGATCGCGCGGCATGGGGCAAGCGGATTGCCCGTCGCTTGAACAACTGGCGGGAATCACGGATTGCGGCGATCCTTGTCAAGCGGCCTCGCCTGGGTGCGGCGCTAACACGGGCGGCGCTTACACCACGATTCCGACACCGGCGGGCGATTTTCAACTTGTCGGGTCGAGCTTGTTTTCGCCTTCCGGCACGATCGTCTCGGGCGCTCCGGGCGCGTCTGCTATGTCGGCGATGAATTGGACGCCTTGGGTCATTGGCGGCGCTGCGCTGCTGCTTGGCCTGGCGCTCCTGAAAGGTTTGAAGTGATGCCGCTCGCGACGCCGCCGCCTGATGATGATCTGGACACTTCCCCGGGCCTGGATGTGGCGGGCTCGTTTACTCGCCTCGGTGAGATGTTTGTTAACCACATTGGCGGCGAAAAAGTTTGGAAGGGCGGACTCGGCGCGGTGGTCGAGAAAGCCTGTCGTGAGAATTTGCCGGGCCGAGTGACGGCGCGCGATGTGGGCGTCGCTGCCGGAATTTTGAAGAAGCCGAAGAAGAGGAAATAGTTTGTTCGTTCGCGCGGGGACACAATTCGGGGTCGGACAGGTGGCGCGGCCGCCCGTGCGCCGGCCGTTCCTGGTTCCTCGTCGTCGCGGGCTGCGCGGTACCTTCGCGCCGGATTGCGCCGAGTTTCAGTGCACGGCCGAAGAGGTGTCGCAGTGGTGCAATACTGCGCCGGCTTATGCGCCGCTGTCTTATGTGCTCTGCCTGCCGCAAGATTTAACGAACGTGGTCAGTCAGGCGACGTACGGAACGAGCTTTACCACGCCGCCGCCGGGCGGCGCCGCTCCCGGCGCTCCGACGCCGACGCAGTTATCGGAAAACTTGCCGGGCGGTTCCGATGTGACGGGCTCCGACTTTACGCCGCTCGAATCCGCTCAAGAGGCGGCGACGGCGACGGCTCAAGACTTCTCGCAGTTTTTGAACACGCAAGCCGGCGGCGGAAATCCCGCGGGCTCGCTCAACTTTTGGGAGATCGCGGCGCTGGTTGCGCTTGGGATTGGGCTCGTGTATGTGGCGATCCCGTCGAGGAAACGTTAAGGCTATGGCTTACATGCGGCAGAGTGTTCAAGTGCAAGCGGGTCCGCCGGCGTCGGTCGGGCTCGGTGAGTACGATGCGCAACGGCAACCCTGGACGTGGATGTTTTATCCGCCGCCGTACGACTTTCAGGATCCTGACGGCGTGACGCCGCCGCAACCTGTCTTCCTTGCTCGTGCCGGCGAGATGCATCTCGGCCGTCAAGCCTCCGCGGGGCTCGGCTGCGGCTGTGGATGTGGCGGCGGGTGTGCGGCTCAACGCGGTATGGGTCAAGATGCCACGGGGTCGGGTCTTTTTGGGACGGGCCTGTTTGCCGGCGGGTGGGATGTCTCGACCTGGGGCGTCGGCGAGTGGGCGATCGTCGCGATCGGCGCTTACATGGTGTTCTCGACGTTTTCGACGACGGCGCGCGCCGGCTCTGCCGTCGCCGGCTATCAGCGCAAGCGGCGCTCGCGCGCGCGGCGCAAGGCAGATTTGGAGTCGCAACTCTCGGAGTTCTGAACGATGCCGGGCAAGGGTGCATTTAAGCGCTGTGTCGAGTCGGTCAGTGCCTCGGGCACTGCGGCCGATCCGCGCGCAGTCTGTGCGTCGAGCCTGTCGAAAACGATGGGGCGCGGCGAGCTTCAGCGTAAGGCGGCCGCGGCGCGCTCTCGTAAGAATATTCTGCCGCTCGACTTCGGCACGGCGTCGTTGACGGGGCAAGCGCTGACTGCGATCGAGAAGCAACGTGAGAAGCTGGCGAAAAAACTAAAGTCGAATAAGTCGAAATTCCGTACGCGCGTGACGAAATTGCTCGGCAAAAAGACGACTTTCCACGGCAAGGTCAAGCGCGCCGGCGGCAAAGTGCGGGTCGCGAAATCTCGGCGCGGGAATCCGGCGAATCCGGTGCCGGCTGCGCGCGACGCCTATCAGCGCTTCCACGGCCGGCCGTCCGAAATGTTGGTCGAGGTGCGGACGCCGATTCATGAACACACGACGCTTGCGGCGATTGGCGATCTGATCCGGCTCAAGATCAAGCCGGCGGCCGGCGGCGGTTCGGTCAAGCTGCAAAAGTTTGGCGTCAACAAGGACGGCCAAAAGGCGCTGCTCTGCATGAATGAGGGCATGACGCAAATGTTTATCGAGGGCGGCGATCAATCGGTCGATCTCGATGCGTTCGGGGTCGAGCCTCCGTATCGCGAGTTCGAAACGCTCGGCAAGTTAACCGACGTGTGGTACTTCACGACGAAAGATCATTTGCGGCCGCAAGACGGCGGGACGGCGAATTATCACCATGAATTCGGGAAGAAAGCCGGCGCGGGCAAGAAAGCCGGCGCGGGCCGGCGCGATCTGAAAGCCTGCCCGGATGTGCTGTACGACGTGCGCAATCGCTTGCTGTCGTTTTCTGGCGGGCGTTACACCATTCCTGACGAGGGGATTGACGGTTAAGCATGGCGACGAAAAAAAGAAAGTCGAACAAGAAGGGCAAGCGGCGGCCGCGGATCATGACGCCGAAGGATTGGGACGCGATCTATGAGAAGATGCGCCGGCGCGGGAATCCGGCCGGGGCGCGCATGGTGAAACGGCCTAAAGGATGGGTGCGCGCGAGTGCCGTTAAGGTCGTGGGCAATCGGGTTTACATCCGGCGGCCGAAAACGCGAAAGGCGAAACGCTAGTGTCTTGGGCTCCTCGCATTTCGTTGTGTCACACGACGGCGCGCCTGCCTGACGGCTGGCGGATGGCCGCCGCGTCTTGGCGTGGCTTCTGCGATCGGCCCGACCAGGTTGAGCACGTGCTCGCCGCCGATGTGCCGCTCACGATCGCGCCGGGCGATCGCTTCTTCGATCGGATGACGGTGGTTCAGAATCGCGGCCGGCGCTGCGCGGTCGATGGCTGGAACGCTGCGGCGCGCGCGAGTCGCGGCAAACTGCTGATTAGCGTTTCCGACGATTGGTTTCCGCCGCTGCACTGGGACACGCTTTTGCTTGAAGCGCTCACGCCAAGATGGGCCGGCGGTACGCGGCCGGATCTCGACGGCGAGCATGTTCTCGAAGTGTCGAGCGGTGGCAATGAAGGGCTGTTGACGTTCTCGATCCTGACGCGCGCTTACTTCAACAGGCTGAATCGCGAGTATGGTTATGCCGGCCTGTTTGCTCCCGATTACCTGGGCATGTGGGGCGACGATGATTTCGATATGTTCGCGCGGCGCGACGGTGTGGTGATCGACGCGAAGCATCTCTACTTTCATCATGAGCACCCGCTCTACGGTCATGGTGAGATGGATGAGGTTCATCGTTGGCAACATCGCGAGGAAGCATTTGCGACGGGTGCGCGCGCCTATCGCGCTCGCCGGCGTAAGTACGGTTTCAAGCGCAAACTGCGCGCGATCCCGCGTATTGTGGTCTGTCTGCCGGGCGAAAACTATTCGGCCGAGTGGGTGATGGGTTGGACGCAACTGCTGTTCTACTTGGCGCAACGGGCGATCGTGTTGCCGATCAACAGCTACGCCTCGAACGTGTACGTTACGCGCGCGTCGCTCGCTGCACAAGTCAAGCAACTCTATCCGCTGCCCGATTTTGTGCTCTGGCTCGACGACGACAATCTGTTGAGCGCGGAAGGGTTCATGTATCTGTTGGCGACGCTTCTCGAGAATCCCGAGCTTGATGCCGCGGCCGGCTGGTGTTGGGTGCAGCATGGGCCGAAAGAGACGACGGCCTCGGCGCGGATCTCGGCCGGCATGTTCGACGATCGCGGGCTCGTCGTGCCGCTCACGCTACCGGAATTATTCTGCGGGCCGAGTCACGTGCGCCGCGTCGAGTACTCCGGCTTCCCGGCCGTGCTGATGCATGCCGATTGTCTGGAGTTTAGCGACAAACCATTCCGGCCGGTTGAAAACGCCGCGGCTGAGTGGGGCATGTACGGCGAGGATGTTAGTTTTTGGCTGCGATCGGGCGCGAAAGTCGCCGTCGATCGCCGGGTCGAGGTGCCGCATCTGAAACGGCTCGTCGATGTGCCGGCCGCGGACGCCGGCGGCGCGCTGGAAGGTGTCGCATGAGGTTTTTCGAAAGCGCTTCGGGCGCAAACTCTGAAGGGAGAAAGCAAATGAACACTCGTTATATTCGGCTTGCGCTGCTGGTCGCTTTCCTTGCAGTAGCGGGGCTTCTGATCGCTGGGCTCGATCGACACTTCGGCGACGCCGCGTTGTTGCGGTTCGCGCTCTTTGGTGTCGTGGCATTCGGGACGACGATCACTTACGCTTATCCGGTCGCCGGCGCGACGCCGCCGACGTTCCCCAACAACAAAAGCATGGTGAATGTTCAGGTGAATTTCGGCACGGCCGATACTGAGGCGATCTTGCTTCACAATTTCAACCTGACGGCGGCGCAACTGGCCGCGCTGCAACCGCTCATCTTTTTCTACAACGCGGCGGGCGGGTCTGGTACCGTCGATCCTCAACTGACGTGGGCCAATACTGACGCGAACACGGTCACAATCCTCAAGGGCGCGACGGGCGCCGGGACTGAGCGCATCATCAACGTGACGATGCTTCGGCCTAACTCGATCATCGGGTGATAGAAGATGGCGGAAACCATTCGCACGCGGACGGTCGCCAACAAAGGGGGACGCATGACACCGAAGCAAATTAAGTATTTCGGCACGGCGCGCCAAAAAGCTGCACTGCGCTCGCGGAAGTCGCGCGAGCGGTCAAATTCTCGACGCGCGAGCGCGCGCGCTAAGTCGCGCTCGAATCGGGCGAAACGCTCGTATTCGCATCGGTCGAATCGGGGAGAAATTATCGGTTTCACCTTGCCCAACACCGGCAGGAGAAAAGGAGCAACACACATGGCTGCAAAGAAAAATAAGGCCAAGGGCTCCCGGCATCATCACAAGAAACACCATGCCGGTTATGGCTCGCGGCGTCACACGAAGATGAACACCGGGCGGCGAAGCCATCGGCGCAATCAAGGGATGGGCGCCGGTGGAATCGGTCACATTGTCACCAACGCGATTTTTGTGATCGCCGGCGCGCTCGGCTCGAAGCTGCTCACGCAACTGGTGCTCGGCTCGAATAATACCGGGCTCATCGGTTATGCTGGCAACGCGATCGCCGGCGGCGCGATGTGGTTCGTCACCGAAAAGGTCATGCGCAACCGCGTCGCGAGTGAGGGAATCATCGCGGGTACGGCCGTCCAGATCATCCTGCGTCTTATCAACGATTACACGCCTTTCGGTCAGTACGTCTCTCAACTCGGGATGGGCGACTATCAGGCGCAAGCGTTCGTCACGCCGCAAGTGTTGGTCGATCCGTACAACTCGGCGCAAATTCGAATTCCGGGCGCGTGGCTTCCTCCGCCGCCGCCTCCTCCTGCCACTGTGTCGGCTGCTTCCGCGGCCGCCGGCGTCTCTGGCTTCGATCAACTTTACGGGGGCAAGGCTTCGTTGTACTAAGCCTCATCGCTAGTCGGCTCCGGTTTCTGGAGAGGGGCGGGGCCGGCTCGCGATCGCTTAGAGGGCCAACTTTCAACACAGGGAGTTTTTCAACGATGGCGTACACTTACGGGCCGAAAGGCCAAATCATGTCGTCGTCCGAAGCACAAGGACGAAATACCAACGCGATCATGGCCGACTGGGTCGATCGCGGGCCCTGGCAGTATTGGGATACGATCAATTTCCCCAATGCCGGGGTCGGTCCGGTCGCTCAACAATATTCGCCGTTCTCGGTTCCGATCGGCGCGCAAAATCCGCTCACGATTGCGACGACTACCAAGTCGAAGCTCCAAACCAACATGGTTCGCGGAAACCAGTTTCCGCCGCCGCGCTGCTTGCTGCTGGTCGCGATCGGCTTTTACTTCACGTCCAACTTTCTCAAGGCGGACATCGACGCGATTCTGAATTCTTGCTACATGGAATTTCGGATCGACGACAAAATCTTCCACGAGGGGCAACTCTGGGAGTTTCCTCCCGGCGCCGGCTTGACTGGCGTCACCACGCAGACGACGGAGAGCGTTTACTCGCTCGGCCTGCCGGCTCCGCAGTATCAACGTCGGTACGGGGACTGGGCGAAGTACATCGCGCCCATCCAGCAATTCTCGATGACGATCACGTTTGGCGGCGGCGGGGTCGCGATCCCGTCCATCGGCACTGGTGAAGGCCAGTATCCGGGCGCGCTCGTTATCACGCTTGACGGTCTGACTGATCGGTCGGTCCAGTAAGGCGGTCGCCTTCTCCTCCGCGTTCGTTGTCGAGCGGCGCGGCGGGGCGCTGGTGCCGTGCGCGCGTCTTTCCCGCGCGGGCCTCTTCTCCGAGGGCTCGCGCGGATCACGCTTGGGATTCGCGCACGGCGCCAAAACTCGACGGTTCTCGAAAAAAGGCGCATCTATGGCATACGTTCCGTTTGGTTCACAGTGCGATCTGCCCAATAGCCAAACCCCCATGTCGCAAGACGCGATCAACGCGCAAAATCGGCGCGTCGCGCGTGTCGGCCGGCGTTTTGTCTCGGGCAATGTAGCGCTCGATCGCCTTGTGACGCGCCTTGGCGGGATTGGCATCGGCACAGTGCCGGGGGCGCTGCCGCTCGCTTCGCCGGCCGCGTTTGTCAATGCGCCATCTTGCGACGCGCCGATCGGCGGCGGGCCGAATGCCGGCTTGTACGGCCGTCGAACTGATCAATACAAGTACGGCGTGTCGATGGGCGGTTCGGCGATCGTCTCGGCGCCGGTCGCCGGCACGGGTGCGAATGGTCAAGTAATCACCGATGACGTGGCGCCGGGCTCGTCGAGTGGGTCCGCGGCCGCCGGCTCGAATGGCAACGGCTCGGCTGTGGCTGCTGCTGCGCCTGGCTCTGCCGCTGCGCCGACAGTGGGGCAGCCGAGCGTCGGTACGTTGGGTAATCCCTGGCCTGGGCCGAATTGGTGGGTTCCCTCGCGGCGCTTCGCCGGCCGCGGTCACTGCCAGATACCGCAGATTCTTCCCTTGCAAACTGTGTTCTCAGCGAATCCGAATCCGACACCGATCGTCGTGCCTGGGGCTGCGGCCGCGGCTGCGCCGACTCCGGTCACGCCGGCGGCTCCCGCTGCCCCCAATGCGCCGCCCGTGGCGGGCGCTCCGGTGGGGCCTCCTAGTTTCCCGACGACGGGTAACGTTTGCCTGGATGCGGCGCTCGGCTATGTGATCCCGTCGCAACTCGATCCCGGCCAGCAGTTCATTTGCGCGATGGCTGGCTATGGCATGCTCGGCGAGCGGCCGGGCCCGCTGCTCACGCAAGCGCTGGTCGCGTGGCGTAACGCGAATCCTTCCTTGCTCCCGAAAGTGCCGCTCCAATCCAATGTGCCGCCGGCGAGTATGTCGATGCTTCCCACGGCTGCAAGCTCGGTGCTCGGCGTCGCCGGCCTGGACGCGGCCGCTCCAACTTGGCAAGGGCTCGCAGTGGTAATCACGCTCGGCGCTGCGCTAGGCTTCTTGTACGCGCGGTTTGGGCAGAAAGGGCGATTCTAGTCGATGGAACTGGAGCTACTTCGCGAAGCGGATATGACGCTCAATGCGTGCGGCCGTCCTACGCCGCCGCCCGGTTATCGCTTCGTCGATCTGCCCTATGCACTGCCGTTCTCGTTCACGGCGACGACGACGACGCCTTCGCAAGCTCGAATCGCCAACATACGCGACACCGTGTTTTTGATTCGGGGGATCTCTTCGAAAGCCGGATGCCCGATGCGTATCCGCTGGCCTGACGGGACGTTCTTTAATCAACTTCCCTCGACCAATTTTGGTGATGACGCTTTTCCGTTCGGCTTTGGTCCGAATATGCTAAGTTTCCCGAACGAGCGCGCGATCGATCCTGGCGAGCATATATCGTTCGAGTTCACCACGGCCGGCGCGTCCAAAAGCGCGATCGTGAAAACGTCGTTCTTCGGGGTCCTGCGCTATCTGATGCGCGAAACCAACGGCGGCGGCGTCGATCGCGGCGGCGCCTCTTGCATCGTCGGCTATCCCTCGACGGGTAAGCGCGCCATGAAGCAAGGCACGTTCCTCATGCTTCCCGATCCGATCGCCGCTTACAAGGCGATGCCGCGGCTGCTCTGCACGCCGAATCAGAACATTATGGCTCCCGAGGTGCTGCTCGGCAACCAATTCGCGGCCGAGACGCCGGAAGGGTGGGAAGACGAGAGTTTTACCACGCAAAGCGCGCCGATCGCGATTCCTTCGGGGACGGTAGTCGATAACAATGTCGTGATCGTGCCGGGCGCTGACGATTTTGTGATTCGTAATCTGCTTTTCGATGTGACGCAAGTCGGCGATGGGTTTTCGGCAATTCCGACGTTTGCGCTTCGCCTTCCCAATGGTTACGCGGTCACCGGCGGCGATATGGTTCCGATCACTGCGACGCTCTTGCCCGGGCTCCAACTCCCGATGTTCACGACGCTGCGCATCTCGGCCGGCGGCCGGCTGATCTTCGATCTCGCCGATATGCTGGTTGTCGGGGGCGGAACGACTACCGTGGTGATCACGATCGACGGCGTGAAACGTCGGAAAAAGAGGGCTGCATGATGCCGGTAAAGTTTGCGCCGAATCCGCTTTTCAAACCGCAGTGGGCGTACTCGACACCGGACGGGTTTCACGATGAGATGTTCATTCTCGGGACCTTCACGTTTTCGCTGCCCGGCTCGGGCGGCGTCGTGACGCAAGATTTGCCGGTCCAGTGTGACGACGACGTGCCTTACTACATACGCGGGATTATGTTCGGCGGAAACGCGGCGAATTTCTTCATTCGCATCCGCGACACCTACAACAATCCGATCGTCGGCGCTCAACCGGCCGGCAATATCGCGGGTGTGCTTTCGACGCTGGTCCTGGGTGTGGGGTGCTGGTGCTCGCAGACGGACGGCGACAATGCTTTCGGCTTCCCGATCGAACCTGAAGTCGAGTGCTCGCCGGGCGGTTCGGTCTTGTTTGATTTCTTAGGCACCTCGAACGGTACGGCGGCCTCGGTCGCGCTCACGAGCGGCGGGACGACGTTAACCCTCACGGCGGCGCTGATGGGTGCGGCCGGCAATGGTGCCACGATCACGCTGGTGAATCCAGCGGCGCCGAACGTGCCGCTTTCGGTCGCTGTCGTGGGGCGCAACGTGACGGTGACGCTCGCGACGGACGGCGCTAGCGCGCTTACTTCGACCTGGCTCGACGTTGCGAACATCATCAACGACACGCCGGCGGCGTTTGCCGTCATGTTCGCCACTTTAAGCGGTCCGCCGTTTACGACGGTGATCCCGGCGCATGGTCTTGCTACTCTCGCCGGCGGCCTGAATTCCTCCGAGCCGATCACCATCCAAGGGACTTTTATCGGCGTGAAACGCCGGCCGAACTGCGTATGATCCAACGCCATCAAGACTATCAGTTGTCGATTCCATCGCTGCCGGCCGGCGGGCTCTTCGATGTGCCTTTGCAGTTGGATTCTGACGCGCCCTTCGCGTTGCGTCGGATCAAGACGCGCAATCTCGGCTCACTCGGGCAAGGCTTTCGCTTCCGCACGCCGAAAGATCGCTACCAATCGACGACGTACGTCACCGACTACACGGATGGGCAACCGACGACGGGCAAGCTCATCTATCCGCAGATGATTTATCCGCCGAATGCGTCGATCATTGTCGATATTGAGAACAACACCGGCGAGACGATCACCAACGCGCGCGTTCTGTTTCGCGGCTCGAAGTATTACCAGGATGGGTCGCTTCCGATCGCGAGTTATCCGCCTAAACTCTCGACGCTGCCCGGCACGCTGCAAGTCCCGGTCTTGCAAATTCCGGTCACCGGATCGAGTCACGCTGTGCCGGGCCTGAACACGGCCGCGGTGCTCAACAACATTTTGAATATCGGCACCGACGCCGATTTCGCGATCCGCTATCTCGCGGCCGATCCGTTCGCGATCGCGATCGATGGCGGGGTGAATCCGCCGCCGCAAGTCTTCAACGAAATGTACGTGCTGTTGCGCGACGAGTCGAAAAAAGGCTACTCGAACGAACCAATTCACGTCGACGATCTCTTCGGACAACTGGCGCCGGCGACGACGGCAAACAACGAATCAAATCGTTTTCTTCCGGGCGTGCTGACTCCTGAAATTTATTTGCAGCGCACGCAAGCGTTGTACTTCGATGTCTTTCGCGACGATTCGGCGATGCTCGCGCTTGGCCTGGGTATGCCGTTTCCTGTCGATGTCTATTTCCGGTTCCAAGGTGCGAAAGTGTTCTTGAGGGACTAATGGAAAACTTTCTGCGGTATCTCTGGAACGTCGGCGGCCGGCGCTATCTGGCGAATTGTTGGGCGAAAGCTCGCTGGATCGCGAGTCACGAGACGACGGTGCAAACCGGCTTGCACTGGACGGGCACGTTTTTCGCTGCGCTCCACGGCGGGCGGCTGTCTGATGCGCTGTGGCGATTCACGAACGACGATCTTGTTCGCCTGCGGGGCTCGATCGATGAGGAGATTTCACGCCGGATCGAGCGCGAGCGCGAGTATGGGCGCGAGACGCACGCGCGGGCGTTGGAGTCGTTTATCAAATGAGCGTTTCCTCGCTTGCGCTTTCATCGTCGGGCTGGCGCGATTACTTCGGGATGTGGAATCCCTTGGTCGAGCCTTGGCTTGCGCCGCTCGAACTGAGCGAGTGCCACGCGCCGCGGCTGGTCGTGCTGCCTCAGATTGCTTACGCTGTCTTTTCGGCGGCCGGTAAGATCGAGTACAACTTCCATCTGGTCCGCGGCTCGATCGTGTGGGGCCTGTTCGCGCCGGCCGTGGCGCTCAACAGCGGGTCGGACATTCCGACGATTCAGATCACGGACGTGAACCTGCAGCACCAGTTTTTCCAAGAACCGATTTCGACGGATCAACTCGCGGTCACTGACGGTAACGACGGATTCTTTCCGCCGTTTTTCCTTTTGCCTTGCCCGCATCCGGTGGTCGGCGATGGGCTGTTCACGTTCGAAGCCTGGGGCACGCCGGGCGACACGTTCGTCATGTTGCTCGGGGTGGGAGAGGTTACACCATGTCCGGTAAGGTGAAGCCGATTGAAGCACCTGAAATCATCGCGCCGGGCCGGGGCCTGGTTGTCGCCGCCGAACTGCTCGGCTCGCCGAAACGCGCGCTGGGTAAGTGGCCGTATCAGTGGCTTTTTCCGGGCCCGAATTCGCGGCATGTGCTCGCGAATGCGTCGGTCGCGGTGCCGGCGGCGACTTCGACTTCGACGGTGCTCGAATATCAGGTGCCGGATGGCTATCGCTTTTCCTTGCGGGCTGTGGTGTTTGGTTTCTTTGGCTCTGGCTGGAATGAAGGCACGGCGACGGGTCTATCCTTCACCCTGCTAGTGCAAGCGGCCGGCACTCGCAAGGTGGACTTTTTAACCAACGTTCTGACTCACCTCGGCTCGGCTGATCAACCCTATCCGATCCTGGGCCGGCTGGAATTCGCGCCGAATGATCTGCTCGAAGTCACGGTCACCAACGGCGGCGGCGTGACGCCGGGCGCTTCGCAAATTGCGTTCGCGCATCTGGTAGGACACACGTACCCTAACGCTGAAGTGGTGGGCTGATGGCGTTCATTTACACTCAGTTTTTGCGATCGCAGTATGCCGGTTTTTCGGTCGATCCGGGCTCCTGGCTTTCGCTCAACCTTGCGCTTGTCAATACGGATTACACGCCGGCGCAAGCAACCGATACGCACTTGTCCGATATTCCGGGGCCCGGCCTGACGGCTGATGGGCACACGGGGACGTTTCCCACATTCACGGTTACCTTTAACGGCTCGGGCGCCGCTCCTGAAGCTGGCATCGAGCTTGCAATCCTTACGAACAGTTGGGGCGTGATCGCTGCCGGCGCCGAGGTAAACGCCGTTGTGCTGTACGCGATTCTTTCGACGGGTCCGGTTACGGCACTGATTGCCTACTACGACGACTGGGGCGGCCTTCCTTTTGTGCCCAACGGGACGGCGATCACTCTCGCGAGTCTTCCCACGCCGTTGCAATCTAACGGTGTGAATATGGTCCGCACGGCGAGTGCCTGAGCATGGAGCAACTTTTCAATCTATACACGAGCACGCTCGCCTCTTCTTACGTGTCAGGGAGCGGCGTCGCGGTGGTGACGAGCGCGGCCGGCTTGCCGGCGGCCGGCACTTATACCCTTACGGTGCTCGACGCTGGCACGGGCGCGGTGATCGTGGTTCTTCGCGTGGCTTCGCGTGTGGGTACGACGCTAGCGGTCACGGCCGAGGGGCCTGACGCGAATGCGGCCGCGGCCTCAGTTGTCAAGGGTGGGATCTTAAGCGCGGCAAGCGTCTCAGAACTGCTCGCCGAGATGGTTCAAGTCGGCGCGCTCTCGACGATGCCGGTTTCCGCCAACAAAGGCGCTATCTTCCTGGCGACGGATTCGCTGATCGATAAATTTGTCTTCAACGGTTCGGTGTGGGTGCCGTACCTGGGCAACTTGGTGATTGCGCCGCCGGTGATCGCCGACTTTCCGACAGGGGTCATCGGGGCCAACGCGACGCGCACCATCTGGAAAAATCAAGGCGGCGCCGGCGGGGGCGTGGTCTTAGCTGGCACGTCGAGTAACGACAACACCGATAACGCGATCTTGCAGCTTGCCGCGCTGCCGGCGACCCCTTACACCGTGCGGATGCGGTTCAATATGACGAGTTTCCCGCTGACAAAATCCGAGCACGTCGGGATGGTCTTGCGCAATTCGGGAAGCGGAAAATTTATCACGTTCGGGCCGTTCTATGTCGGGCCCGCTTACCCTTTCGGCTCCACCAACTTGCTCGTGATCAACCAGTACAACGACGAACACAGTTCGCCGGCCGGAACCGTTTACGCTCAGTCCTGGATTTCGCAACTTTCCAAGTATGGCGTTTTCGATCTTCAAATTTCGGACGACGGCACGACTCGCACTTATGGCGTGTTTGCGGACGGTCAAAATCCGGTGTCGATCACAGAGTCCGACACGAACTTTATAACGGCCGATCAATTCGGCTTTGTGGTCGCGCCCTTTGATAACGTCTGCCAGATGTCGATTGTCAGTGTCGAGGTGTCTTAGTGAGCGCGGCGACGCCTGACAGCACGGCTCAACTCGGCCTGGCTCAACTTGGCGTTGCTCAGTTGGGCGACGCCTCGCTTGGGGCCAATCCTTCGATCGTGATCGACGGATCAAGCAAGTCGCCGCAAGGTGCGATCGCGACGCCGTTATCGGCCGGCGCCTTGATTACCGGCGGCTTAGGCCCGCATCGTTTGCGGGGCAATACTACGGCCGTGCTCGAAGCCATCGCGACGCCGTTCGCCGCCGGCGCCCAGATTAACGGCGGCAAGAAAGTCGCGGCGAAAGCGCGCGGCCGCGGGTTCTGGCCGTGGGCTCCGACAAAGGTCGAGTTTGATTTTCTGATGGATCGGCTCCCGAAATCCTGATGCTTGGACAGGCCACACTTCCGGGATTTTCGCTCACGCTCCCGAGCGTCGGGACGGTGCCGCTGTGGGGTGATCTCGGCAGTTATGGGCACACGGCGTTAGGGCTGGCCGCGGGCGTCTTCCTGCCTGAGTGGGCGTTTGTCGCCGTACTCGCCGGCTTTACGATCTACCAGTTTTCGGAATTGAGTAATTTTCAGGTGGGGACCGATACGACGGACACGCTCGGCGAGACGACGGGCGATATGCTGGAATTCCTGACGGGCGCGATCGCCGGCTATGCGGTTCGGCAAAGGTGAACGAATGACGACGACACAGCACTTTTTACACTCGATCGGGGCGTGTGATGGCGCGACGGCGCAAGTCGCCTCCCGGCCGCTGAAACGAGCGGTTTCCGAATCGGTTCGCGGTGATTGGCTGGTCTGGCTCGGCGCGACGATGGCGGGACGGCGCGGCTGGCCCTCGCGCGCCGCGATCAACTTGATGCTCGGGTCGGTCGCCTTTGCGCGCGATGTCGAAATTATCTCGCCACGGACTAGCGCATCGAAAAGCGTTTTCGTGGGCGATTGCATGCGGGCGGTTCAGACGATCGCCGGCGTGCCACTTGAAAAGCTGGCGCGCCGCGGGGTCGAGAATGAGGCGCTAGCTGCGATTGCGGTCGAGTTCAAGCGTTCTTTGCTGCCGATCGCAGCGCTTGAGGAATTTTCCGAGGAATAGCGTGTACGTCCGACTAGCGCGCGCCGGCGGCGCCGGGGCTGTCCCGGTTCGATCGCTGGGCTTCGTGCGCGCGGCCGGGCGGCCGATGCGCCGCGGCGGGCTCGGACAGTACAGCACGTCGCAGATCCAAGCGCTGATCACGCAATACGCGAATCAGTACGGCGTCAACCCTGCGCTTGCGCTTGCGATCGCGCAGCAGGAATCGAGCTTTAATCCGGCCGCGGTGTCGGCGCCGAACAAAAACGGCTCGGTCGATTATGGCCTGATGCAGATCAACTCTTCGAACCTCGCGTCGCTCGGGCTGACGCCGGCGACGGCGCTCGATCCCGACGCGAACGTGCAAGCGGCGATGAAATTGCTCGCGGGCTATACCTCGCAGTATGGCGGTGATCCCTCGCTCATCGCGGCCGCCTATAACGAGGGGCCCGGCAACGTCGCGGCCGGCTTGCCCGATACGGCCTATGTCAATTCGATTCTGTCCAACATGACACTGTTCGGCTCCGGGGCCGGCGACTCGCTCGCGTCGCCGGCGGATCTCGGCGGCGATCTGTCCAATATCTTGAACACCGGATCGGTCGATCTGTCCAGTCTTTTCGACACTTCGGCCGGCTCGGATGGTGATGGTTCTTCCTTGCTGCCCTGGCTGATCGGCGGCGCCGTGCTCGCGGGGCTGGTGTGGGCGGTGTCGTCATGATCCGGCGGACGATCGTTCGGATTAACCTCACCGATCGCGCCAAGCGCTACCGGGCACAGAAGTCTACCACGCTTGGCCGCAAGCAATGCGGGTTCTGTGGCTCGCGCCGCAATGTCGAGGTGCACCATGTCAACGGCGACGAGGACGACGGCGACGATCGAAACCTGATGTGGGCCTGCCGCAAGTGCAACACCAAAATCGGCGTGCTCATGAAAAACGCCGGTGTCGGCCGGCGGACAGTCCAGTACAACCCGTCCAAGGGGCGGGGCGGCGGCTCTCAGCTTGCCAAGTACGGGGGCTGCGATCAAGGTCATGCGCGGAGAGTTTCCCGGCGACGTTTCCGCGGCCGTGGCGACGATTTACAGCACGCCGCCGTCTGTTAGGTCGGCTTACACGGCGCGCACCTGGAAGGTCAGGAAACAGCTTTACGGGCCATCCGGCCGGCAAACCGAAATACCGTTTTAAGTCGAACGGGCTAAGTCGAACGGGCAAGGTGTGGGGCACAAACCGCACTCGGCTTTTGTGAATGTGGGCAAAATGTGGGCACGCTAACTGCTTTTCAGGATCATGGCTGCGCCGATAACCACTGTCCTTTCAGCACCTTCCTACATTCTTCCTACTCTTCCTGCTATTCCCACAATTCCGGCTTGCAAGCTCCGTGTTACGCTGGTGCTCGCCTCTCTCGGGTGCGAGTCGGGGCCGGGCGGTCAGCTTTGCGGGTTGGACTTCCCGGCTCCACTGGTACGCTTAGTCCTTTTGCCGCTTGCCCGGCGCGCCTCACTTCCGTTAGACTCGCTCCGTAACGTTTAGAATCTGCCGCATTGAATCCGCCCGGCGCTGCGCTGGTGTCGGGCGGTCTTTTTCGGAGGGTCCAAGATTGAAGAAATCCTCAAATCTTCCTCGGGCTGTGGAAAGCGGCCGTATGACAGAATCGGGTTACGAAAGCTGCCCGGCCTGGTCCCACGATGCCGACTTGCTGCGTCACTGGGCCGGCATTTTCTCCAAGCATCTCGACGATTTTGGAGACGATGCTTTTGTGGGCGCGCACTCTTTCGAGGTGCCGTACGCGGCGGTCCACTACCTGATGGGCGACACGCTGTACAGCTCGCCGGCGCGCTACAAGGCGGGCGACGTGCTCGACCTGGGCGCCGGCACTAGCGAGCTAACCGGCGAGCGCTGGACGCTTCGCGCTTATGTGCTGCGCGAAGCGGTGCGCGCGGAGGTGCGGCCGGATGTCGCTCACTTCTTGGCCTATCCGGGCCTTTACTGGGTTCGATTGGACTAGCGTGTACGGCGTCACGTTCAACCGCACGGGTCAAACTCTCTGGATGCGCGAGACGCGCACCGATGCCGAGCGCTTGCGTCTCGAAGAATTCTTTTTCGGCGCGATCGCGCGCGTCACCGGCCTAACCCGCTACCACGCCGAACTAGAATTGATTCGCGCCGGCCTGATCGAATCCGCCGATTACACGTTCCTGATGCGACCTAAGCGGGAGCGCTTTTGCACTCGCGACGGCCGGGCGTACAAGGTTTTCCGGCCGATCAACCCGGCTGTGGCTGTGGGCGTTGCGCTAAAGCGTTTGGAACCGGCGGCGGCCGAGGGTCAGGAGTGGGCCCAAGTGGGTTGGTTGAGTCAATCCGGGTTATTTGTGCTCGACGCCGCCGGCGAGCAAGTCGGGGCGCTGCGCGAGGGCGACATGATAATCACGGGCGGCATCGATTTCTTGGAGGTGTGATGGTACGAGGGCGCGATCATTTAACGGGCGTGATCCTTGGCTTTTTGTTGGCGATCGTCGCCGCGGCTGAATATCTAGGGATAGGCAAGGCTCCGAACGAAATCCGGGCTGAAGTGTTTGGCGCGGCGGGGTGCCTGGGCGCGTTGCTTGGCATCGGGTCACTGGTCGCGCTTTTGCGGCCGGGGTCGGCGGTCGCCTATCCGTTGCGCGTCGATCCCAAAACGGGCCGGCCGCTTGAACTGAGCGAATATGAAAAGTTTGAACGCGCGATCGTGTCGAGCAAGACGCGAATTCACGGGGCGCTGGTCGCCGGTCAGGACGCCGAGTTTAGCGGGCAACCTGATGCCTACGTGCATACACTTGCGTGTGGGCATCGGGTCGAGTGCGAAGTACATCACATGACGCGGATTTTTTGCGATGACTGTTTTCGTGCCGATCCGCAAGGGCCGGGCGATGCTGCGTAAGTTGGCTCTCGCGATCGGGGCGGCGCTGGTGATCCCGGTCTATCTTTTTGCGACGTGTCTTTTGCTGCTGGCCGAGTGCCTGATTTACCTCGCGGTCTGGTTCATGCACGGCGATCTGGTCTGTGGGGCATTTATCATCCGCTTTCAGGATGACTGGATTGTAAGCGGCGCCAAGATTCGAGCGCGTTCGCACCCGACGTTAGAGGCGGCGAACACGGCAATGATGTTCGGTCTTCGCGAGCAATACGATCGCGCAGTCGCGCGTTATGCGCAGTGCTCGCGCTGCGGGGGGCGGCTTCCTCCCGGCAATTCTCGATCGCCGCATCCTGGTGTTTGTTGTGCGTGTTTTCATTCTGGGGGTGGGTGATGCCGGCTTTTCGGATCTTCACGAACGATCGCGGCGAGAGAAACGGAGTCCCGATGTACTCCTGTCTGATGGAGGTTCGAGCGAAGGATCGGATTTCGGCGCGCGCGAAGTGTCCAAAACGTTTCGACGCTCCGCACTTTGCGCCGGCCGTGGCGATCCAATGGGAGGGGCGGCCGACTAAGTGGGAAAGGGAATGGTTGAAAAAGCATGTCGGAAAATGACGGGCCGATCGTATCAGTGCCGACGCCGCACCCTGACGACGTTAAGGCAGTGATCGAGATGACCTTTAAAACTTTGGTGATGACGGCCGTGCATACCGGGGTGCTTGCGCGGCCGGCCGTCTTTCAGGATATAGATGAGTGGATCGGCGCGGATCTCGCCAGAGAATTCAAGGTCGCTTGCGTGGCGGCGCTGCTAAAGCTCGGCGCCAATCTTGTGGGGGCCGGGACTGTCCCGAAATCCCGGCCGAGGGGACGACACCACAAACCAAGGGTTAAGCCTGTGGAAAACCGCCGAAAAAACCCGGCGTCACAATGATATGGTTTTGACGGTATGAAAACGCGGATCTTTCCGCTTGCTCGCCTGACGGTCTGCGAGTGCGGGTACGGTGTGCTCGACGACGCGATTCAACTCGGCACTAAGTACACGATCGATCTCGAATCCTTCAAGCTGGCGATGTACCGTTGCGGTCGCTGCGGAAAGCGGAAAGAAGTTCAAGTCGTGCTCGCTTCGCAGCAATTGAATCCGGGCCGGCCGATGGCCTATTTGCCGGCGGCGCTGTTCGACCTGGAGGTGCGGCGCGTATGATCCCGGTCGCCTCCATGATCCCGCGCGTCGTTCGTTCGGAGTTTATCGATTCGCACCTACGGGCGCCGCGCTCGATCTATCGCATGCCGGGCCTTTCGGTCCAGCTAGAGCTAGAACCGCTGGCGGCGCCGGGTCAATCCAAGATTCACATTTATACGTCGCGGGTGCCGGTCGGACTGGAAGCCGACGAAATTCGCGAGCTTGTTCATTCGATCATGGCGCATCATCGCCTTGTGGGGGTCAGATGAAAACAGCGTTCCAAAGTGACGGAGTGGTCAAACTGCCCGGTTTCTTATCAATCGACTTGTGCGCGGCGATGTCGCTCGATTGGGAACGGGTTCAGATGGCGCTTAGGGGACTGCCGACTGAGCTAAAGCTCGAACGGCGCGCGCGCTTCGTTACCGGCACGCTTCCGCCGCGGCTCGATTCGCTTCCTTACTCGGCGAGTCTAATGACGCTCGCCGAGTCCGTTTGCGGCGGTCCAGCGCGAGTCTATATGAACCGGCTGCTACTCAAGGACACTCACGCAAACGCCGCGGTGAGCATCCATCAAGACTTGCCGTATTTTGACGGCGGCAATAAATTGTCGCTTTTCATCCCTCTTGCTGACGCCGTCTTTGACGATGCGCCGCTTGTTTTCGTGCGCGGATCTCATCAATTCGGAGTGCTGCCACGCGGGACGGTGCTGCGCGAGAAGTTTCCGCCGATGGCCGATGTCTGCTTCGAGTGGGAACTCGGCGACGTGATCGCGATGGATTTCTTGACGTGGCATTTTTCTTGCAAGAGCGAGAGCGGACGGCCGCGGCCGGCGCTTCAAATCGTCTACGAAGCGGCCAATGGCGATCACTCGAATTCCTGGTCTTGGCTTGCGCCGGCGATCCCGTGCGCGATCGCCGATCCTACGGAACCGGATTACGTGGCATGATAAACCGGGCTGTGGCCTCACCTGGGGCACACTTACCCGTTATCGGAGGTGAACGCTATGGCCGATCGGAGAATCGAGCCGATTAGATATCACGCTGTCCTGGTGGTGCCCGAAGGCGTCACGCAAGAACGCGCGGTACAGACTTACGGGGCCTCGGCTGAAGCAATGCGCGAGTGGGCCTGTCTCAAGAAAACGAGCCTGGAGGGTCCGCTCGGCGTGCTAGAGGGCGCGCCGGCCGGGTCTTACGTGATCGTTTACGAAATCGTCGAACGCGCGATCGCGCGCTATGACAAAAGTGGCGCGCGCTGCCGGCGATGACGGGTTCGCGATCGAGGAGAGTAAGCCGACATGAACTGGAACGGGCTCCCCGAATCGCTCGACGACTTGTACCCTGAAGGCACGCCGTTACGCGCGGTGCCGGCTGATTTCCGCGGCATGCCGTTGAGGATGTGGCGGCGGCTGAAGCTGATCGACAATTTTCGTAAGTGGGAAGCATCGGAATCGGCGCGTAAACTCGAAGCGTTTAGCGAGGCGCGTGCCAAGCGTCATGCTTCGGCGCCGCTTGCGGCCGAAGAACCGCAGAGCGCACTATTCTGAAAGTAAGGCAACCTCAGAGAAACGATGACTCCATACAGACGAACGGAACGTACGCGGGCTCTACTCGACGAACTGGTCGGGCAGGTGTGCCGGTGTCTGGCGCCGAAGGCTATGAAACAGACCTTTTGCCGGCGGTGTTATTATCGCTTGCCGGTGGCGCTGCGCAACGCGCTCTATCGGGAGATGGGCCACGGTTACGAGGAAGCGTACGATCAAGCGGTCGCGTTCTTGTTGCGCGCCGAAAAAGAACGCACCGGCGAGATACGGAGGGGGCGGCGGCAACATGCGGATTGACATTACCATCGGCGAGGTCCCGATCCGCTCGGCGATCGTGCGCCGCGGCCGCGCCGGCATCTACGTGCTTGAAGTGGTGACGCCACGCGATAAACATCCGGTGTGCAATTTTTCCGAAGGCGCGTCGAGCGTGACGATCGAGCTTCACGCCGCCGTCAAGGGGCGCGCCGATTTTAATCCGTCGCGGCTGACGCTAACTTCCGAGAACCAAGAAGAGGCGGACGCGATCGCCGGCGGCGTCTGTGAGTTTGATTACCAGAATTGGCTTGTCATGCTGCTCATGCTCCCGGCGGAGTTCTTCGAATCCGCCGACGACATTGCGAGTTGGAATCAACAGTCGCGTGCGCAGAGCGCAGACTATCTTTCGGGGGTGTGAGCGGGTGAAAGTTTCCGGGCACGTGGTTCGGACGGTAGGTATCGCGGCGGCGCGGTGGATACTTTTCCTGGCGGCTGCTGTGGGGGCTGCGTGGTTTCTCTGGAAGGTCTTCGAATGGTGACGCCGGCGCGCCCTTACGTTACGGTTCCTGGGTGCGGCGTGCGGATCTATGTCCAGGTGATGCGCACGCCGGCCGAACGGCGCGCCGGGTTGCGGGGTCGCGCGTCGATGCCGACAGACTGCGGCGCGTTGTTCGTTCACGAGAACGACGACTTTTGGCCTTATACGATGGAGGGCTGTTTGTTTCCGCTCGATCTGCTCTGGCTCGATCGACGCGGGCGAGTTCTCGACTGGTACGTCGGCGCTTCACCCTGCCAGCATTTTCCTTGTTCCGATTACCGGCCGATTTTTCGCGCGCGCTACGTGCTGGAATTACTGGGCGGCGTTTCGCCTGTGCTCGCGATCGGGCCCGGCACGCTGATCGACTTACGGGGTGCCTTGCTATGAGTCGTCGACGGCGGCGCGTGTGCGATTGCGGTCATCACAATTTGCCACTCTTCCAGGATCTCGACGCCGCCGGCGCGATGAAACGCGACCCTGAGGATGACGCGCCGCCGGCCGCGGCCGCCGAGACACCGGCGAGCGAAAGTGTTTCCGCGGATCTGCCGGGCCCGAGCGCGAAAGCGGTCTTGCTCGCGCAGTTGGCAACCTCCGAAATAACGGTGCCCGTGTTCACTGATCGCTTGGCGCATTCGCCTGACTGTCTGTGCGGTCAATGCCACGGGCCCGAATTGGACGCGCGCGAGGTGTGGGACTCGCTTGTTACTCCGCGGCCGGGTCTGGCGACTCGGGTTCGGGGATTGGGCCGGCTGCGAGAGTCGCCGCGGTCGCCTCAATCATCTGATCGATCGCGGCAACCGTGGGGCGGGATTCTGGATGATGATCCGCCGCCGGCGGCGTGACGGGCGGCATCCATAACGCGGCGCTCGGGTCCATCGCCGAGTAGCGATGCATCCAGGTTAGGTAAGAGTGCGCCCAGGTGACGCCGGCGACGGCCTCGGCGTCCGTCTCGGCCGAGAGTAGCTTGCGCACCCACGCGGTCGGCGTGGGCCAATGCTGGCGCAAGCGTTCGTACTGCGCGCCGGCGGCCGGGTCTTCTGCCGGCGGCCACGATCGATACTCAGCGATCGCGGCGAAGATCGCGAACGCGACCATGTAAGGGTGGTCGCCGGTGTGAGTGATGTAGTGCGAAATCGCCGGCGGGTACGGCTTAAGGGGTTGCGGCGGCTGGTTCGGCTCGGAGGATTCCATCCGGGCCACTTTGCGGAGTTCCTCGCGCCAATATTCAGACACGGGCGGCCTCCAGAGGATAATAATCCTCTTCGCGGATCTTGTCGGCCATGATGTCGGCGATCGGCGTCATCGGCACACGGTAAACGGACTCGACGATGCAATCGGCGCAAGTGCGCTCGTCGTGGTGGTGTTTGCAGAGCGCGGCGGCGACGGCCGCGGCGAGAGATAGCGTGTTCACTGGATCACCTCACTTTTGTTCGGCTTCACGAGCCGGGGCTTCGGGGCGGGCTGGTCCGCCTTGGGAATCCAGCCATTTTCGACGCAGTACGCGAGCAAGCGATCGCGGATCTCGATCGCGCCGGCGATCTGGACGGCGATCGCGGCGGCTTCGC
>Ga0335078_10001433_pt1 | contig 35977 bp, 33 predicted proteins | sample Lox_Sample_32_FD_206711 | JGI IMG/M metagenome (GOLD analysis project Ga0335078, IMG submission 206711) | Soil microbial communities from Loxahatchee National Wildlife Refuge, Florida, United States - Lox_Sample_3.2 | ecosystem: Environmental > Terrestrial > Soil > Wetlands | place: USA...
CAGCTAATACATGATTCAAGCGGCCACGCTGGCCTCGGAAAAACTGGAAGACTTGAACCGCTATCCGAGCGGGGATCCGGACGTCGCGGTGACTTCCGGAACAACGGCAGGGAGCCTCACCGCGGACACCGACGCCTCTGTCACCTCGAACAGCGTCACCGACACCGTGGATTATTTCGACGAAGTGTTCATGGATCCGACGGCCGGTTCAATCTCAGAAACGGTCGCCACCGGAACATCTCCGAACTATACGTACACAACAACGACGCACAATCCGAACGGAACCATCACCACGACGTCGAGTTCATCGCTCACCGCCGATCAAACCAACGCGATTCAGTTTGAGCGCCGCTGGCTGATTACACTGAACCCGGTGATCGGCGGGACGACGATGACCGGCATGCGGCAGATCACCGTGCTGGTCACTCTGAAGAACGGCTCGGTCGCGCCGGGTGTCACCGTTCAAATGAGTTTGTTACGCCCATGAAAAACATCACACAGAATCGAACTCGAAGCACTCGTCGCAACGCGGGATTCTCGCTGCTCGAGCTGATGCTGGCCATCGCGCTGTTTCTGGTTGTCGGAGGCGCCGTGCTTTTGCTCTTCGTGCAGGCCATGCCGACCTACAACAGCCAGCAGAACCTGGCGGGGCTCAGCATCTCTCTGCAGAACGCCGTGTCACAGTTGCAGCAGGACGTGGTGAACGCCGGCACCGGCTACTATTCCGGATCCAACATTCCCAGTTGGCCCGTCGGAGTCGCCATCATCAATCAATCGGACACCACGGCCTGCGCGTCGGGCTCCAACTATTCCTACACGGCCGGCTGCTACGACACGCTGAACATCATCATGCCGGATCCGAATACGCCCGCCGAGCATCTTGGCACCTCCGGAGGAACGATAAATACAAACACGTCCTCGTCGTTCGTTCTCTATACACCGGGGTTCACTGCGGCTCAACTCACCGCGCTTGCTGCCGATTACAAATCCGGCGACGAGCTTCTGTTGGTTTCCAGCTCGGGCTTGCTGATGACCACGATCACGCTGACTTCTGCGGGAAGCGTCTCGGGCGGGGCTGTAACGCTGAATTACAATGAGACCAGTTCAACCGGGACCAACACCACAACAACCGATCCGCTCGGCATCACCACACATTCGACCACCGTGGACAACGGCTCGGCTGTCTTCGGAGTGACGTACGGAAATTCGGACTGGATCTTCCGTCTGCAGCCGATCACTTACTCAGTCAGCCTCACGACCGCCAGCAATCCAACGCTGCAGCGTACCCAGAGCGGTACGGCAAACAACATTGCGCAGGAGATCATCGGCTTTCGCATCGGGGCCGCGCTCTGGAATGACGCGCACAACACCGATACGCAGACCTATAACTATCAGGCGTCTTCCTACGGCACCGGCTACGACTTCACGATTGTACGGTCCCTGCGTGTTTCCATTATCGGCAGGACCACGCCGGGAAGCTACGGCGTGTACAGCCCGAATTCATTCGACGGCGGCCCCTATCAGGTTCTGGGCGCGGCGGTGGTGATCAATCCTCGAAATTTGAGCATGGCGGACAATTGAGGTTCCGATGATGAACATACGAATCGGTGGTAAGAAAAGCATGAAAGCTCGAAGGCGGGAACGCGAAGGCGGCATCGCCTTGATTATTACGCTGATGCTTTTGACGATGCTGATGGCGCTTTCCGTTGTGATGGCCATCGCCGTCGGCTCGCAAACGTTCATTGCCGGCTATTACAAGAATTACCGCAGCGCCTTTTACGCCGCCGATTCCGGCGTGAACGTTATGCGTCAGGCGATCATCAACGATATCGAGAGTGCCATCCCGTCGACAATCACGACCGGCACAGCGCCGCTGTCGACCACCGAGGCCGCAACAGTCCTTTCCAGTATTCAGAGCACCTATGCGGGCTGGACGACGGTGAACAGCACCGGTTCGTGGCCCGAACAATTTGAGTTGAGCTCCGGCACGGCCAGCCTGTCGCAATCTAGCTGCAGCGTCACCTGGACGGGCTCGGGAAGCGGATATACCTGCACCAGCCTTCCCCCCTCGTCCGACACCATTACTGGATTCACCTACGTCTACGCGTACAGCCTGACCGCCACGGGACAGGTGCAGAACAGCGAGCAGCAATCCGTGACGGACACCGGCACGATCACCATCAACGTAACCATCTCCCCCGGAACTGGCGTGACGGAGAGCTTCGCCGCGTGGGGCATGTTCATCAATCAGGCGAGCGAATGCGACGGGTCGACGCTGGTGCCCGGCACGATCACCGGCCCGGTTTTCACCAACGGCGGATTCACATTTTCGACGAGCGGCTCTTACATTTTTACCGATGCTGTCGGTTTTGGAGATTCGACCGCGGGCTATCAATTCTCCGATGGGACCTGTCAGGATGTCGCCGGGACCTCGGACGAGGAAAAGAGCACGAAACAAACCATCGCGCCGAGTTTTGAGTCCGGCTTGAATCTTTCACAGAATTCCGTCGCCGTGCCTACTAACTCTGTTAGTCAGGAATGGGCGGTACTGGACGGGAAGGGTATCGGAGAAGGCAGCACGGCTCCAACCGATTCGCAGCTTCACAGCGCGCTGATTGCGACCAGCGGGAATTTGACCAGCCCAACGACCTATCCTACAAGCGGCGCGAGTAGCGGCGTCTACCTGCCCGTCACCACCTCGCAATCGAATGCTCCCACAGGCTGCACCGTGCCGTGCTTCACCGGCGGAGGCATCTACGTGGAAGGCAGCGCGAGTGGGGTCACCCTGACGGCCAGCACGAAGTCGGTTTCAGGTGTTACGCACAACCTGCAGGTGATCACCGTCCTTCAGAATTCCACGACCACAACGATTACTGAGGATCTAACTGCAGGCACCACGACCTACCAGCAGGGCTCGGGAACGATCTATACAATCAACAATCTTCCGCAGAACAACGATACCAGTCCGGTTTCCAATGCCACTATGGTCTACGTGGATGGAAACATCGGCAGCGGGAGCAACGGGTTGACTGGCCCTTCGTCCGGATCGGCGGTTCAAAATAATGCCGAACTCACGGTCACGGCCAACGGCAACATCAACATTACCGGCAATATTACCTATGCGACGGAGCCTGTGACGACGACGCAGAACCAGAGCGTTTCCTACGCCACCACTTCCTGCTGCAGCGGAGACGCCGCGGACTTCCTGATTCCGCTGCCTACATCAGCGAGCACGCAGGTACTGGGCATTTACACCGCCAATGGCAACGTGAACCTGAACAATCAAAATAGCAGCGGAAACCTGGAAATTGACGCGTCCATCGCTGCGTTTTCGACCAGTGGGTCCGGTGGTCTGGTGAACACCGGCAACGCCATCGGCACGCTGAATATTGTCGGCGGCCGTATCCAGAGCACCATTCAGGATATCAACACCACCACGCGTAACGTCTATTTCGACCGGCGCTTTGCAAACGGCAGTTTCGGTCCGCCGTGGTTCCCCACGACGACCGTGACGCCGACAAGTTCATCCACAACAACTACCACGGTGAAAGTGCAGCGGCTGCAGTGGCTCGATAACTCCGCAACGCTGGACTAAATCGCTTTCAAAGTTTTTGAATTCCGGTGTTTTTCACCGCCGCATCCGACCGGGTGCGGCGGTTTTTTCATCCGGCTGCCGCTTTAATCCGGCGGGCGAATCCGCGCGGTGAAGTTCACCGTTACGCCGGGCACGGTGCAGGCGAATTGCGCGGGCCAGCTTGCGTCGGTAGTCGTGTTGCGACACAGGTTCGCCAGCGTTCCCGCTAAATCCGAGGAATCCTCAGGGCCTGTGAACGGCTCGGCGTAGATTTGATACGTCTGCGTAGCGCTCACCGGCAGCCGCGAAAACGCGTACGATCCGTCAAACTGCGGCGGACCCGGATCGGCGCACGACCAGCCGGCATCTACCGCCGCGACGACCGATCCGGTTGCGCCATCCACCGCGACGACTTGCGCAGCGAAAATCCCCGTCGTGCCGGGCTGCAGCGCAAGGGAGAGCGGATTCGCGGGAATAACATGTCCTGAAATTGCGCCGATGTGCGTTGCGTCCGCCGCGCTCGGGTATAGCACGCGCAGCCCGGTGCGATCGTCATCGGAAAGCGGCGCGTCCGGCATTTGCGCGGTGGGACGCTGGCCGAGAAATGTGCCGGGAGCGGCCACAAAAGGAAACATCGCCGCGCTCCACACCGCCGAATGTTCAAATCCGAAAAAATGGCCGAGTTCATGGATCAGGACGGATTCCAAATCGTACGCCTGCGGATTCGCCGCGAGCGCCGCGGGCGTAGCCACCACGCCGCCTTCGCTGGCGTTGGGATTGAACAGAATATCGGCGTCCACAATCTCGCCCACGAAAGTTGAAGGTGGATGATTCGGCACCGGCTGTTCGCCGATCAGATCGGTTGTGGTCACGCGGGTGAATGCCAGCACGCCCGTGGTGAACGCGGGATCGCTTTGATTGAAGCAAATCGTGTTGATCCCATCGGAGGATGAGCACGCAGCAGCGGCGTTCTGCGTGAGCGGCCCAAGCGACGACGGAGTGAGCAGGGTTCCAGTGACGCCCGTCCACACCCCGAATGCCTGCGCAATCACGGATTGAATTTCGCTCAGTTGTCCCGTCGGCGTTTGGTCCGCGGTAATGATTGTGGGCGGATTTGCGGGAAGCGAAGTGCTCCACACGAGGTTGATCCCCCCGGCAAGCGCAGGATTCCAGTGATCCGGTTGCGGACACGCCGTGCCGCCGGATTGCGCGGCGGGCTGGCGCATGTCGGCGACGGTGTAGGCGAAGGAATAGCATCGGGCAGCGGGGGCGACGCCGAAGTAAAACGCAAAAATCCCGGAAAGTACGCGGGCGATTCGTTCTCGAGGCGTGCGACGCGTCATTTTCATTCCTCGTTGCGAAAGTCCGCGCCTCATCGCGATTCACGCGCATTCGTGGACGTTTCGTGCAGCGCCTCCGCGATTTGCCGCCGGAAATCGGCAAGTGAAAGCTCGCGAATTCCCACGCTCGTGAATTGCCGCGTCGCGGGATCGAACACAGAATTGCGGCTGGTGTCCTGAGTCAGCCGAGGGTCTTCTCCGGACGCCGAACGGTGCACGCGCAACGTCCCCTGCGCCCAGCTCGTGATGGAATAATCTCCAGCTGATGTCTTTTCGATGAAAAGCACGGCTTCCTCGCCGGACGAAAATTTCGGCACGCCTTCGATTCTTGTTTCCACGTGGCCCACGCGGCCTCCGGGCAGTCGCAAGCGCAGCACGCGCGATGGATTTCCCTTGAATGTTTCGAGCACGGCGAAATCATCGAACGTCCAAATCTCGCCGGAGGCAATGCGCGTTTCCGAGCCGGTGCAGCGTACGCGCGCGATAATCTGCGCCGCCTGAACCAGCGCTCGCAGATCCATGCGCACAAACGTGGTGGCGCGCGCGAATCGCGGGGGTAAAATCAGTGCGATCGCAGCCAGCGTGCAAATCGAAATCAGTTGGCGTCGGCGATTCATTGAACCTCCAGAACTCCTGAGGCAACGGCTTTATCTTTGTTTGGATTTTCGATGAACAGCGAGCGGCGGCCGGGCAACGCGGCGGCTGGGATGGAAAGAGTCAGGTCCACGATTCCGAGTCCGAGCGGTTGTTCCGCGATGATGGCGATGTCCGGCGCCGCTGGGCCGGTGATGGTGTAAGTGAACGAAGGATCGAGCCCGCTCACAGAGAATATGCAGATGTCCGCCGTAGCCGAGCCGGAAGCGGGGCGCGTCAGAGTGATTGCCCCTGCGCCGAGCGAGCACGTTCCCGTTGCGTTGGAATAGCTTCCCATCGCCGCGACCGAAAGTGTGACGTCATTTTGCGGCGCGGAAGATCCAGCTGTGGAAGGTTCGACTACAAGAATGTCTTTGCCGTTCGCGGCCGGATTCCCTTGCGTCAGCGAGATGACGTCCGCCGCCGCGGCTTCCTGCTCGATCACGTAATTCACAATGTTTCCGAACGCTGAATCCGGATTTTCAATTTGCACACTCAAGTTTCCCTGGGATGCGATGTCTGCCGCGGCGAGCGGCGCGGTGCAGTCCATGGTCGTGTCGCAGGAAGTCTGGCGCGGCGTGCCACCGACGATGATCACCGAGCCCGGCCCCGGATTGGAGGCCACAAAATTTGCGCCCTGCACGCGCAGAGTGAATCCGCCGGGCCCGCCTGCAAATCCGCTTGCCGGCAGTAGCGCAGAGACGGTAGGCGCATTCACGTTTGGATTCGCGGTCACGGTTACGCTCAGCGACGCAGCCTTCGTCGGATCGGCAACCGGCGTCGCGGCGATCACTACAACATTCGGCGCCGGCGCCACCGTCGGCGCATGGAAAGTTGCCATCGCGCCGCCTGTAGTCAGCGTGCCGCACGCAGGCCCGCTGCACCCGGAGCCAGTCACACTCCACGAAATCGCCGTGCTTGGACTCGAGTTGGCGATCGGCGTCAGCGTCGCGACGTAATTCGCGGACGAACCCGCATTCACGGTTTGCGGACCGGACAGATTGAAGGTGAAGCGGCTGGTAATCGTGACGGCGGCTGACGCGGTTTTTGCGGGATTGCCCACAAGCGTCGCGGTAACCGTCACAGCTGGCGATGCGGGCAGAATCTGCGGCGCCGTGAAATTTCCATTTGCGTCTACTGTCCCGCAAGCCGCACCGACACACGCTGCGGCGGAAACGCTCCACGTGACGCCGCCTTGCGCTCCGTTGATCTGCGCGCTGAAGGATTGGGTTGCGCCAAGCTCCACATCTGCCGCCGCGGGGACGACGCTGAGCGAAACAGATTGTGAGGGATTTGTAATGGTGACGTTCGCTGAGCCGGCCACGCTGGCGTCCGCCTGGCTCGTGGCTTGAATCGTTACAGTCGCCGGTTGCGGAACGTTCTGCGGCGCCGTGTACAAGCCGTCCGAAGTGATTGTCCCCACCGTTGAATTTCCTCCTGGAACATCGTTCACACTCCAGTTCACCGTGGTGTTCGTTTCGTTCGTCACGGTGGCCGTAAATAGTTGCGTGGCACCGGCCACCACCGATGGGGACGACGGCTGCACGGTCACAGTTGGAGTTGGCGGCGCAGATGGAGGAGTCACAGGCACATTCGCGCTGGTGATGCCGTTGCATGCCGCGATAAACGGCAGCGCTGCGACGCAAATAATCAGCGCAAGAAGCTTAGGCCCTCGCATGACGGGCTCGGATCGCTTTGCTAAATGCGCGGCGTTCTCGCTCACGTACGACTACAAAGCAAGGTTTGTGCCAGCGTTTCCGCGTGGAACACGCTCCTCCGCCGCGTAGGAGGCCAGCCGCGCCCGCTTTGCCTAACCGCCTCGAATCTCAGCAGCTTACGCGTCTCTCCGCGCTGGCCAAGTGAAATCGCCCGCTGTCCATGCGGGCATCACTAACTCATTTCTGTTTCAGAATGGGAGCCGGGCCAGCCACCGCGATTCCGTTTCGGCACAACCTACTTTTCGCCCTCGCCGCCTCCGAATTGACATCGCTTCACACCGAGCAAATAATCTCGCCATGGCCCGGCCGGAATTTGCGCACCGCATCAAGAGTTATTCGGCCGCGTCGGGCTTTGTTTACCAGTATTGTTTCGTGGAAGTGCAGAAGGCTCGGCGCGGACTTTCTCTCGGCACCGAATACATCTACGCCGTATCCGCCGATCGCAAAGAAAATCATCCGTTCAGGGTTTTCGTGAAGCAGTCGGCGCTCGAAAAATGGTCCAAACGCGAAAATCGCAAGCTCAGCGGGACGGAAGAATACGCCATCGCAAAAATGCGCCTTTTCCTGGCATTCGATGATGCCGAAGACCCGGCAAAAACACCGACCGACTTGCTCGTCGACGATTCCAACATAGACAGCCTGCTTGCCCAGCTGGACATCTAAGCCGCAGTGAAACTTCCGCCAAAACTCACTCCCGCCACTGAACCATCCGCGGGCACGCGGCGTCTTGCCGATGGGACCCTGATGGAGGCGCTCGAAGCCATTTTGCCGGGGAGGCAAGTGGAGGGCTCTAGCGGGACGGGTGACGCCAATCGCGAAGCTGTGGCTCGCGATTTTGAAGCGCAGTTGGCCGATGGCGCCTCGCTGGCCTTTCGCCTGGCTATGAGTGTGCTCCGCAACCGCGCCGACGCGGAGGACGTGGCCCAGGAAGCTCTGCTGCGCGCCTATCGCGGTTTCGGCAAGTTGCGCGAGCGCGGCGCATTTCGAGGTTGGCTCTGCCGCATCGCTTGGCGGCTGGCGCTGGATAAGCAGCGCGGCACTCGCAGGCGCGAAAAGCGTGAACTGGCAGTGGATCCCGCGCCGCCGGAGCGTAGCGTCGAGCAGGTGGCGGCGGCAAATGAATTTGAGCGGCGGCTCGCCGTGGCAATGGACGAGCTGCCGGAAAAGTTGCGTCAGGCTCTGGTGCTCGCGGCAATTCAGGGGCACAGCACTCGGGAAGTTGCCGAGATGCTGGATTTGCCGGAGGGCACAGTAAAGTCGCGTGTACATCTGGCCAGGAAACGATTGACGGAGAAACTGCAATGGCTTGCAAAGGATTTGAAAAACGGCTGATGGAAGAAGCGCTCCGGACGACCGATCCGGCGCTTCTGACTCATCTGGCGGTGTGCGCGGAATGCCGCGCGGAACTCGCCGCGCAGTGCGAATTGCAAACGCGAATCAACGCGGGGATTGAGGCCATGGTGGCTGGCGAACCTTCGCCTGCTCTGCTCACTCGCGTACGCGCGCAGCTCGCGGCGCAGGAAACTCCGGAGTCGCGATACTGGATGCAATGGGCCTGGCGAGTTGCAGCCGTTGCCGCGCTCGTTGGACTTGCGATCTTCGTGGCGGAGCGGCCGGCGTTTCGCCACCCCTCCACACAAACAGCGCATCAGTCCGCGCAGAATCCGTCTGCGCCGCCAAAGAGCGACGGCGCGCCAACGCAATTGATCGCGAAGGCCGCAACCGCTAACGCAGCCGCCACAGCGCCTGTCCGGCACAACTCCCGCGCGAATCAGGCTTCGCGCCAAGTGAAAGTCGAGGTCGCGAGGCAAAACGGCAAAGCGGAAGCCGTCGAAGTCTCCGTGCAGGTGATTGTCCCCGCGGGCCAGAGTGAAGCGGTTGCGCGGCTTGTGCAGGCGCTGCGATCCGGTCGCGTGGATGCGGCGTCTTTAGTTACGCCGGGGCAGCCGGGTGATTTGACGCCGCTGGCGATCGCTCCACTGGAATTGAAGCCCGCGAATCGCGCGGATGGCGACAAGACCGGCGGCTCGGGCTCTGATTTGCGAAACGAGTTTTAGGTTCGTCTACCCACTGGCAGGAAATTCTTTGGAGGAAAAAAATGAAAGCGATCCGGTATGGCTTTGGGGCCCTGTTCGTGGTTCTCTGCTTGGTGATTGCCGCGCATCCCATGCGTTCCCAGGAAAGAAGCGCGGCCGAAGGCAAGCGCATCACTCCGTTGAAAGTGAACGTCGTCGTAACGGAACTCGACGGCGCGAAGAAACTTTCCAACCTTCCGTATAGTTTCTATGTGAACGCCGACGATAGCGGCAACCGTTCTACTTCGCAGGTGCGTGTGGGACTACGCGTGCCGGTTGTGACCGGAGCCGTCGAACCCGGGCGTCCTTCGCAATACCAGTACATGGACATCGGCACGAATATCGATTGCTCAGCTTCCTCCTCGGTGGACGGATTTTACAAGCTGGTGCTGTCGGTGGATCGCTCGTATCTTTCCACGGCCGATGAAAGAAGGCCGCCGGCCTCGATCGCAGGCGATGGCTTGAACCTCAGCAACGCGAATCCCATCGTCCAGCACTTTTCGTCCAGCTATGACCTGCTCATTCGTGACGGGCAGACGATCGAAGCCACTTCGACCACGGATCCCGTCACCGGCCGCGTGCTCGATATCTCGGTCACGGCGAGTTCAGTCAAGGGACAGTAGATTTCTGGCTCGGCTGTGCGGGGCGCGGCGAAGGTTGCCGCGCCCGCGTGTTTTGGCGGGCTATTTTTTTTCTGCGATCAGCCGCGAAAGCGTGGCGCCAAGCTCTTTATCCTGGTACGCGTAGCGGAGCGATTGAAGCTTTTCGGCGTAAACGCGCTGGCTGGAAAGCAGAAGCGAATCCGCCATCTCTCCCAGCATGAAACGCAGTGCGCCAGCCGGGGCGGGGAACATCGCCGGGCGATGAGCTGCACGCGCCGCAGTCTTGATAAAGTCCGCGTTGCGAATCGGATTCGGCGAAACAACATTCACCGGCCCGCGCACGGCGTCATTTTCCAGAACGTAGCGGATGATCCCCGCCACATCATCCAACGAAATCCAGGACATCCACTGATTGCCGGTGCCGAGTTTTCCGCCTACGAAGCACTTAATGGGCGTCAGCATGCGCGGAAACGCGCCGCCGCGCGTGCTCAACACGATCCCGAATCGCAGGATCACCACGCGCGCGCCGAATTCCGCCGCGCGGATGTGCTCGCGTTCCCAGTCGCGGCAGATCTGCGCCAGAAAATCGCCGCCGGGACCGCTGTGCTCCGTGAGCTTTTCCTCGCCGCGGTCTCCGAAGTAGCCGATCGCGGATGCTCCTACGTATGTTTTTGGTTTCGCTTCCAGTTGCGAGAGGGAATTCACCAGGCCGCGCGTCGCGTCCACGCGGCTGCTGCGCAACAGCTTCTTGCGCTCGTCCGTCCAGCGGCCGTCGCCGATGGAAGCGCCCGCAAAATGCACGACGGCGTCCGCGCCTTCCGCGGTGGCCAGATCAAGCTCGCCAGTTGTGGGATTCCATGCCACGTCGCCCACGGCTGCGGGAGTTTTGCTCTGCGGACGCACCAGATGCGAAATGATGTGCCCGTCATCGAACAGCAGTTGCGAAGCGGCTGAGCCGATCATCCCCGACGAGCCTGAAATCAGCACGCGCATGCCGTCACGCCTCCGTGCTCCGATTCGCAATCGCGCAAAGTAGGACTCAGGCTATGACGCGCGCTGATGTGCGTCAAGCAGCCCCGCCGATTTCATCTGTGCTGGCGGCACCCGCATTCATTTACGGGGATTGCGCTTTCACAAATTTCAGCGATTTCGTCGCCGTTGAGCGCGCCGAAACCGCCTCGAGAATTCAGGCGGCAGGCTGCACTGATAGATCCGCGCGGGTTCTGTGGCCGAAACGGCGACATCGAGGCTAAGATAGCCACATGCAAGTGAAGGTTCTCTTCTTCGGACGCTTGAAGGAAATTGCCGGGCGCGCGGAAGACAGCGTCGAGCTCAGCGACGGCGCGCGCGTCGAGGATCTGTTTGCGCGCTACGGCCGCCAATTTCCGGAGTTGGAAAAATTCCGGCCGTCAGTTGCCGCCTCGATTAATCAGGAATACGCCGAATGGACCGCCGCGCTCGCGACCGGTGACGAAGTTGCCTTTCTGCCGCCGGTGAGCGGAGGACAGGGAAGCGCCACGGAAATCGCATCCACCCGCGATATTTGCGAAATTGTGCGCACCCCACTTCACGCAACCGAGCTCGACGCGCACGTAAAAGCCCCCGCGGATGGCGCGGTGGTCGTCTTTGACGGCATCGTGCGAAACAATTCGCGCGGCAAACAGACGCTCTACCTCATCTACGAAGCCTACGAACAAATGGCGCTGGCGAAAATGCGTGAGCTTTGCGCCGAAATTCATGCCAAGTTCCCGATCGACCGCATCTTGATGATGCACCGCCTCGGCCGCCTGGAAATCGGCGAGACCAGCATCGTGATCGCCATCAGCTCGGCGCACCGAGCCGCGGCGTTTGACGCTTCGCGCTTCGCCATTGACACCTTCAAGCGCACCGTGCCGATTTGGAAGAAGGAATTCTTCCAGGATGGCGGCGTGTGGGCGGAAGGTGAGTTGCCGTCGAAAACCTTTTCGCCGTAGAGTGAATCTACTCTCTAGATGAAAACGTCCAGCCAGAATGCACGAAGTCTGTTTGCTGCCGGCCTATCGGTCGCGCTTGCCACTCTGCTTGCCATCGCTCCTGTAGCCGATTCTCACGCCACCGCTCGCGCGAAGCAGGAGCCGATTCGCGTCGAAGTTGACCTCGTCAACATTTTGGCCAGCGTGACGGATCGCGACAGCCGCCCGATTCCCAATCTGCCGCAGTCTGCGTTTCAGGTGTTCGATGACGGCACGCCGCAGAAAATCTCCATCTTCGAGGCCGAAACGCACATGCCGCTGGATCTGGCGTTGATGATCGATTCCAGCATGAGCACCAAACTGGATTTCCCGATGCAGCGCGCCGCCGCTGCGCGGTTCATCCAGAAAGTTGTGCGCCCTTCGGATAATCTGGCCGTCTTCGCGTTCGACGACAACGTGCATCCGCTTGCGGAGTTTTCATCCGACGTGCCGCGGCTCCAGCACGCGGTCCGCGCCATGAAGCAGGGCGCCGGCACTGCGATGTACGACGCCCTGTACCTCGGCGCGCAACTGCTTTCCAAGCGCAGGACCGACCGGCGGCGCGTCATCGTGCTCGTCACGGATGCGGGCGAAACCACGAGCAAAGCGTCGTATGAGACCGCGCGCAACGAAGCCATTCGCAGCGGCGCGCTGCTCTACACCGTCGTGCTGCGGCCCATCCACAATGAAGGTGGGCGCAACACCGCCGGAGAGCACGCTCTGCAAACCATCACCGATATGACCGGCGGCGGAATGTTTTTTCCGGATTCCGTCTCGCAACTCGACGATATTTTTTCGCAGGTGGATCGCGAGCTGCGCACGCAGTACCGCATCGGCTACTATCCGGAGCGCAAGGCCGGTCAACCCGCCAACGCCATCCGGAAAATTGAACTGCGCGTGGCAGGCAATTACGTTCTTCGCTACCGCCAGGCCTACATGGCGCCGGACGACACCAAGCACTAACCCTTCAGCAATGTTCCGCGCGGCTCTGCTACGATGAACGCGATGGATTCCCATCTGGAAGTCGCGGTGGAAGCGGCGCGTGAAGCGGGCGCGATTCTTGTCGCCGAGCTCGCGCGGCCCGTAAGCATTAATTACAAAGGCGACGTGGACATCGTCACGCAAGCCGACGGCCGCAGCGAACAGGCCATCATGTCCCGCCTGCGCAATCATTTTCCGCGTCACGCTATTGTGGCTGAAGAAAGCGGAGCGCACGCCGCCGCGGCGTCCGGCACTCGATTTTGCTGGTACGTGGATCCGCTGGACGGCACCACGAATTTCGCGCACGGATTTCCGTGGTTTTGCGTTTCCATCGCGCTCGCGGAAGGCCCCGCCGGGAATGAAGAGCTTCTCGCCGGTGTGATTTATCAGCCGCTCACGGATGAGCTTTTCACCGCCGCGCGCGGCGAAGGCGCGTACCTCAATAACAAACGAATTCACGTTTCCGGCGTCGCAAAGCTCGCTACCAGCCTGCTCGGCACGGGATTTCCGGCGCACAAGCGCGCGCAGAATCCCAATATTCACTTTTACTGGAATTTCACGCTGCGCTCGCATGGAGTCCGCCGCGCGGGGTCGGCCGCGCTCGATCTCGCCGCCGTCGCCTGCGGCCGTTTCGACGGCTTTTGGGAATTTGGGCTGCATCCGTGGGACACCGCCGCGGGTGTTCTGCTGGTGCGCGAAGCGGGCGGCGCGGTCACAAATTTTGCCGGGGAACCATACCGGCTCGGCATGCGCGAATGCCTGGCATCCAATTCACGCATCCACGAAGAAATGCGCGCCGTCGCCGAGCAAGTTTCGCACACTCCGCCTTCCGCGCCCTTCCTAGAACCCCTTCGTTGACGCCGCCTAGAGCCGATGCTACGCTCGCCGCGCATGCGCGTAGTCGATCTGATTCGCCGCAAGCGCGACTCCGGGGAACTTTCCGCCGAAGAAATCAAATTCCTCATCGAAGGTTACACGCACGGCCAAATTCCCGATTATCAAATGTCCGCGTGGCTAATGGCCGCGTGGATTCGCGGCTTAAGCGCCGCCGAACTCGCCGCTCTCACGCAGGCCATGCTGCATTCCGGAAAGGTGCTGGACTGGAGCGAATTTCCCGCACGCAAAGTGGATAAGCATTCCACCGGTGGTGTAGGAGATAAAACTTCCATGGTCCTCGCGCCGGTCGTTGCGGCCGCCGGACTGATCGTGCCGATGATCAGCGGCCGCGGCCTGGGCCACACCGGCGGCACGCTCGACAAGCTGGAATCCATCGCCGGATTCAACGTGAACCTTTCGCTCGCGCAATTTCGCGAAGCGCTGGCGATATGCGGCTGCGGTTTGATCGGCCAGACCGAAGAAATCGCGCCCGCTGACAAAAAAATCTACGCGCTGCGCGACGTCACAGCCACTGTCGACAATCCATTCCTGATTTGCGCCAGCATCATGAGCAAAAAGCTCGCCGAGGGAATTGACGCTCTGGTGCTGGACGTGAAGACCGGCTCCGGCGCGTTCATGAAAAAAATGGAAGACGCCGAAAACTTGGCCGGTTTGATGGTCGAAACCGGGAAGCGCATGGGCAAGCGCGTGGTCGCGCTCATCACGGATATGGAACAGCCTCTGGGCCGCACGGCGGGCAACGCCATGGAAATCGCCGAATGCATCGAAGTGCTGAATGGCGGCGGGCCGGCGGATTTGCGCGAGTTGTGTCTTGAACTCAGCGGCTGGATGTTTTTCTTGGGCGGACGCACGCCGACCGCCGCCGAAGGACGCACGCTGGCCGCGGAGATGATTGCGTCCGGCCGCGCCCGTGATAAATTCCGCGAGATCATTCGCCAGCAAAGCGGAGACGCGCGCGTGGTGGACGAGCCCCAGCGTTTGCCGCAAGCGCGCTCAAATCTCGCCGTGAAAGCGTCCGCCGCGGGATTCATCGCTGGAATTGACTGCGAAAAACTCGGCATCGCCTGCGGAGTGCTCGGCGGCGGACGCGAAAAGAAGGAAGACGCGATTGATCCCGCCGTCGGCCTGGAATTTCACTGCAGGCTGGGCCATCGCGTCGAACGTGGCGCGACTCTGGTGACGCTGCACTACAATTCAGACGCGCGGCTGGACGAGGCGCGGCATCTCGTGGAATCGAGCTACAGGATCGGGCCCGGCGCTCCAACGCCCCGCCCGCTGGTGCACAAAGTAATCGGCGGATGAAGGCTAACCTTATATAGTGGCGCTTGCAAAACGCCGTGGAACGGCGCGGAGGCAGCTGATGGGGCGATTCACCGGGTTGTTGGGCATGGCCACCATGCTGGGGCTGGCGTATTTGATGTCCTCAAATCGCCGCGCCATTCGCCTGAAGACGATTTTGTGGGGCGTCAGTCTGCAGCTCCTGTTTGCCTTTTTCGTTTTGCGATGGACGGTCGGCCAGCGAATGTTCAGCATTGCCGGCGCCGCTGTGAATCGCCTGCTCGATTACGCCTTCGCCGGCTCGGAATTTGTGTTCGGCCCGCTCGGCGCCAAGGCGTCAACGGTAGTGGTGGAGGGTGTGCCGCTCGGCAAGGCGTTCTTCTTTGCGTTTCAGGTGCTGCCTACAATTATTTTCATCGCGGCATTCTTCGCGTTGCTGTATTACCTCGGCGTGATGCAGATCATTATCCGTGGAGCGGCCTGGGTGATGCAGCGTGTGATGGGCGCGAGCGGCGCGGAATCCTTGAACGTCGCCGCCAGCATTTTCATGGGGCAGACCGAAGCGCCGCTTACCATTCGCCCATTCCTGCCGGACCTCACGCGCTCTGAACTGATGACGGTGATGACCAGCGGCATGGCGCACGTCAGCGGCGGCATCATGGCGGCCTACATCGCGTTCGGCGTGGAAGCAAAGCACCTGCTCGCGGCTGTGATCATGACGGCGCCCGGCACGCTACTAATGGCAAAAATGATCGTGCCGGAAACCGAGCAGGCAAAAACGGCCGGCCAGGTGACCATGCCGGAAGACGCCGAGCACAAGGACGATAATTTTCTGGCCGCCATCGCGCGCGGCACCACGGACGGATTGAATCTGGCGATCAACGTTGCCGCGATGCTGATCTCGTTTCTCGCGTTGATTGCCCTCACCAACGGGATTCTCGGCGGAGTTCACAACTGGCTAGCGCCGCACGGTATGGCCTGGTTTCCATCGTCGCTGCAGCAGATCTTCGGCTGGGTTTTCGCGCCGGTCGCGTGGATCATCGGCGTGCCCTGGCACGATTGCCGCGCCATCGGCGATCTGCTGGGCATCCGAACGGTGCTCAATGAGCTCGTGGCATTTTCATTCCTCGGCCCGATGAAGGGCGCGATCGATCCGCGCTCCTTCACCATCGCCACGTTCGCCCTGTGCGGCTTTGCAAATTTCAGTTCCATTGGAATTCAGATCGGCGGCATCGGCGCGCTCGCGCCGAACAAACGCGGCGAACTCGCCAAGCTCGGCATTCGCGCCATGCTCGCCGGCACCATGGCGAACTTGATGTCCGCTTCAATCGTTGGAATGTTTTTGTCATAGCGGTTTCAGAACTTCAATTGGTTTAACTGAGATGCCCAAATTTCAAAAAGCCTCCGCCGAATTTCAGCGCGCCTCGGCCGCCGCGAAATACATTCTTTCGCGCACCAAGCTCCGCCCGCGCATCGGCATCGTGCTGGGCAGCGGACTCGGAGCCTTCGCCGACGAACTCGCTTCCGCGACGCGAATTCCATACGCGCGCATCCCGAATTTTCCGCGCTCGACGGCCGTGGGGCACGCCGGCCGGCTTGTCATCGGCAAACTCAGCGCGGAATCAGGCGGCGTTCCCATCGCGGCGATGCAAGGCCGGGTGCATATGTATGAAGGTTACAGGCCGGGCGAAGTGATTTTTCCGATCCGCGTCTTCGCGCGCATGGGCGTCCGCGCTGTGATCCTCACCAACGCCGCCGGCGGCATCAATCGCAATTTCAGCCAGGGCGCGCTCGTCGTTCTGAACGATCACATCAATCTGCAGGGCTCAAATCCGCTGATTGGCCCCAATGACGAGCGGTTCGGCCCGCGCTTTCCGGATATGACGCACGCCTACAACCGCCACTTTCGCCGCTTCGCGTCCGAAGAAGGCGAAAAGCTCGGCATGGTGATTCACGAAGGCGTTTACGCCGCGCTCAGCGGACCCAGCTACGAAACGCCCGCGGAAATTCGCTACCTCGTCACCATTGGCGCGGATTTGGTCGGCATGTCCACCGTTCCCGAAGTGATCGCCGCGCGCCACGCAGGCATGGAAGTGCTGGGAATTTCGTGCGTCACCAACATGGCTGCGGGAATTGTGGATCAGCCGCTCAATCACAAAGAAGTTCTGGAAACCGGTGAGCGCGTGAAGGGACAATTCATCGCGCTGCTGCGCGCCGTGATTCCGCGAATTGCTGGAGAAATCGCTCATGCCGGAAAATAAGCCGTCCACCGGTCAGAAGCCACTGCTCGATGCCGCGCGCTCGGCGCGTGAAAACGCCGTCGCTCCGTTTTCCACGTTCCGCGTCGGCGCGGCCGTGCGCACCAAGTCCGGTAAGATTTTCGGCGGCTGCAACGTGGAAAACGCCAGCTACGGACTCACCATCTGCGCCGAGCGCGTCGCCATTTTCAAAGCGCTCAGCGAAGGCGAACGCGAATTTGACGCCGTCGCCGTTGTCACCGACGCCGATACGCTCACGCCGCCCTGCGGCGCGTGCCGGCAAATCATTTGGGAATTCTGCGGCGACGCCGAAATTATTCTCGGCAACCTGCGCGGCAAAACGGAAACGCATCGCATGTCCGCGCTTTTTCCGCACCCGTTTGACGCTTCCAACTTGTAATCCGAGCTTTGTTTGCAATCCGTGGTTGCCGCGCGGCGCGCCTGTGGATACCATCTCCGCATGAAGAAATCCTCGATAAGTTTGCCGCCCATACTCCGCGTTCTGCGGCTCGCTGCGCTTTCAGCAGCAATTTCATTTGCCGCGCCGCTGCACGCGCAGGGAGTGGTGCAGGGAACCGCGCAGCCGAAAACGCAGGCCGCGCCCGAGTCCGCGTCGGCGCAATCGCAGCGCGACCGCGCGGACCTGCTCATCACCGCGCGTTTCGTAGTAACGATGGACGCCGCGCAGACCATCGTGGAAGACGGCGCGGTCGCCATACACGGCGACACAATTCTCGCCGTCGGCCCGCGCGCGAAGCTGGAAGCGAATTATCCCGCCGCGCGGCGTATTGCCGCGCCCGACGGCGTCATCATGCCCGGCCTCATCAACGGCCACACGCACGCGGCGATGTCGCTGTTCCGCGGAGTCGCGGGCGATGTGACGCTGCAGGATTGGCTGACGAAATATATTTTCCCCGCCGAGGCGCGCAACGTCACCGAGGACTTTGTCACCTGGGGCACACGCCTCGGCATGCTGGAAATGATTCGCGGCGGCACCACCACCTACACGGACATGTATTATTTTGAGGACGCCGTCGCGCGCGAAACCAAAGCCGCCGGCATGCGCGGCGTGCTCGGCGAAACGTTTATTGATTTTCCTGCGCCGGACAACAAAACTCACGAAGAAGCGCTGGCCTACACCGAAAATTATATGAAGCACTGGCAGGGCGACCCGCTCATCCACGCCGCCGCGGCGCCGCATTCCATTTACACCTGTTCGGAAAAAACTCTGCGCGATGCGGCGGAATTGGCGCGGCAATATCACGCGCCGATCCTGATTCACGTTTCGGAAACAAAGAAGGAAGTTGACGACAGCCGCTCCGCGCACGGACTTTCACCCGTCGGCTGGCTCGATCAGCTCGGCGTGCTCGGGCCGGACGTGGTCGCCGCGCACTGCGTGTGGGTGGACGCGGCGGATATCGCGCTTGTCGCGAAATCGCAGGCGGGCTGCGTGGATAATCCTTCGAGCAACATGATGCTTGCGAGCGGCGCTGCGCCAGTGACGGCCATGCTCGCTGCGGGCGTGCGCCTGGGACTGGGCACCGACGGCCCGGCGGGCAGCAACAACGATTTGGACATGATGCGGGAAATGGATTTGGCGGCGAAGCTGGAAAAAGTGGAGCGCATGGATCCGCGCGCGCTGAGCGCCTGGCAGACCCTCGAGATGGCCACCATCGGCGGCGCCCGCGCGCTGCACATGGAAAATGAAATCGGCTCGCTGGAAGTAGGTAAGAAGGCAGACTTGATCGTCCTCGACCTCGGCGCGCCGCACGCTGTGCCGCTCTACAATTTATATTCGCAGATTGTGCATTCGCTGAAGGCCAGCGACGTGCGGGACACGGTGATCGCCGGGCGCATTGTGATGCAGGATCGGCGCGTGCTTACGTTGAATGAGCCCGCGATTCTGGCGCGCGCGCGTGTGCTCGGCGCGCAGGTAAGCAAGTCTCTCGCCACGCCGCAACAATAACTCGCAGCCGCGTGGGTGTCCTAGTCTTTCTTCATTGTCCGCTGACGATGGAATTTCGTCGCGGTAGTGCGCAGAGTTTCCGGCACATTCTTGTTGGCGGCCAGCGTGCGCATGTCCGCCGGGTTCGCATGCGGCAGCAGGTGCAATGAAATATCCAGCGGCGTCTTTGGATTGAAAAGCAGATTGTGCGTCACGACGTAGTTTTTCCGGTACGCGCGATTGCCGGCGATGATGCGCAGCACTTCGTCGCCCAGGCTGGTGATCGAAGCGAACCCTTCCACTTCCTGCTCGCTCAGTTTCGGTGACATCAGCACCGCGCGCTGCACCACCTTGCACGAATCGCGAATCAGGGCCATGCGCTCTTCGCGCCCGCCCTTGAACGCCAGCTGCACGCGCTCGGTGACGCGCATTTTCGCCAGCCGTTGCAGCAGTGAAAGCCGCTTGGCCGGGTCCGGTTCGACGTCGCTGATCGCTTCTGCCAGTGCCTCCGCATCCGGTGCGCCCTGGCCCAGCTCTTCCAGAATTTTTCGCTGATCCAGGCTCAGCACGCTGGTCGCAAGCAGCGTGGACGCCAGAATCGGCTTCGTCGCCAGCAATTCCAGATTGTCCGCGAGCGCTTTTGCGCTGTCCGCCGGCAAATGCTGCACGATGGTAGTCAGGATTTCTTCCGAACATGCCGGATTGCCCAGAATCGCCGCCGCAATTTCCGGCTGCGTGGCAATGTTTTTCGCGCAATACGCGAACACCTGCTCGTGCGCGTCCGTCCGGCCCAGCGCGGCGATGAATGCCTCCGGCGGCAGCGCGCGCAGACTGCTCAACGCACGATCCGCGATGCGCTGATCCGCATCCTGCGATATCAGAATCAGCAATTCGGCCTGATCCGCCGACTCCAGCGGGATCATTCCTGTGCACACGCCCAGCTTTTGCTCGATGGAAGCGCGGCCCTGATGAAATGCTGCGCGCAGTGCGGAAATTGGTGAAGAAGTTTCGGAGTGAACGGCGTTTTCCGTGGCACTGCCCATGCCTCTAGGGTATCCCGATGCCCGGCCCGCTCTGAATTTTTCGGATTTCAGTGCTACGGAAGGAGCAATTCGCTACAGCTGCGACGACGTCACCACCGGCGGCGCCGCCTTCGCGTGCCGATGAGCCATGTACCGCCGCACGCCGTAAATTCCGCCGCCGACGATCGCCGCAATCACGATCACCGCCAGCAGCCAGCCGAACCAATTCCCGCTGTTTTCGGGAATCGCCGGCGCGCGAACCACGCTCGCCGACCCGGTCGCTTTGTCTCCCGTTGCCAGCGCGTATTCGCCCACCAGTTGATCTTCGTCCAGCCCCAGATGGTGCGCCACGGCGCGCACGAATCCGCGGTTGAAAATTCCGCCGGGCAGCTGGTCCCACCGCTCGTTTTCCAGCGCCTCCAGAAATCGCGTGCTGATCCGCGTGGCGCTGCAAATTTCATCCAGCGAAATTCCGCGCATCTCGCGTTCGCGGCGCAAATGCTCGCCGAAGCCGGCCTTCGGCGCTTCTTTGGATTTGTCGAGTGTCTTGTCGGAGCTGCGATCGGCCATTTTCCCTGTGCGCGCTACTGGAAATCACTATAGGTGGCGGGGGCTGCGGGAGTCAATCGGACTTGGGGGTAGCTTGTGAAGCTGGGAGATAGGTCTGTCGAGGAATGGGCCGAGTCTCTTGTTAATTTGCGGCCGGACGAAAATACGCAGATGCGATTTCCAAAAGGTCTGTATTTGTCATAACGCCGTATTCGACTCGCGGTGCCCTTCCAGGCGCAACAAGGTAGTAGCCGGCCGCGCCCCTCTTTGGACGAAACTTCGTCGTTTTTCCGTCGCATTTGATGTCAAACACCGTCGTGTAAACTTCCTCAAAGCCAATTCCCATGTTGTCAAGAAGCCCTCGCACTGTTCCAGCATAGAACTGAAAATCTGCCAGCGCATCGTTCGCGTCGGAGTCTTTAGCCAAATCAGCATCTGTCATCGGGAAAAAGGCAACGATCGTGGGGCGTTTGACAAGGATTTCTTTCTTGTTCGGACCGGCCGCGAGCGTCGCGCAAAGGAAGACCGGCACAGCGAGGCAGATGATCGAGTAACGTGAACTCACACCTAATTCTACCCCGGGAACGAATATCGCGGATACGTATGCCAAGTTAGGCAATCGGACGGGTCCCGACCGATTCCTTTCAGGTGCCCGACAGCGGCAGTCATTCGCCTCCCCCTCGTCACACTTGCCCTACACCGCGCGTATCATAGGTCAGAGGGTCACGAATGAAGGTGTTTCGCAGTTTAAGGCAAACGCCAGCGCGCGCCACTTCCACTGCGTCGGCCTGCACATTTCTGGCGTGCGCGGTTTTCACGTGTGCCGTCGTTACGTATACAGCGTTCGCTGGCCACGGACGAACAACAGAAGGCAGCTCGTTGCAAAATGGCGGGCTGCAAAACGATCCGCAACTGGAAGCAACGTTCACGCGCACTGTGATTCCCGTCGGCCATCGGCCGGGACCGCTGGCAATTGCGGACGTGAATCATGACGGCCACCCGGACATCATTGTCGCGAATATGGACGATCGAACGGTGACGGTCCTGCTCGGCGACGGCAATGGCAATTTCACTCCTTCGCCGGGATCGCCATTTGCGTGCGGCGAAAATCCGAACGACATCGCCATCGGTGACATGAACGGCGATGGGAATCCCGACCTGATCATCGCGAACACACAGACTCCTTACATCACGATTCTTCTTGGCGATGGCAAAGGCGGATTCGCGCCCGCGCCGCATTCGCCATTCGCGACTGCCTCGCGCCCGCACGTGCATGGAGTGGCCGTCGGAGATTTCATGGGCGATGGCAAGCTTTCCGTGGTCACCGATAGCTGGGGGAATGACAGCATCATCCTGCTGCCCGGCGATGGGCACGGCAGTCTGCTCACTCCCGGAAAATCTTTCGATGCGGATATTCACTCCGATCAAGGCGTGCGCGCCGCCGATTTCAACGGCGACGGCAAGCTGGATATCGTGATGACCAATCAGGCCAAAGGCGCGGTTGGATTGATGCTGGGCGACGGCAAGGGCGGATTCACCCGCGCACCGCATTCGCCGTTTCCCGCCGTGCAGGTTGCATTTGCGTTCACCGTCGGCGATGTGGATGGCGACGGAATTCCCGATGTCGCCATGATGCCCTACGACCGCGATCTAACGGATCCGTCGCAGCTCGGCGTGGTGATTTTGCTTGGCGATGGCAAAGCCGGATTCACGAAAATGCGCGGGTCGCCATTTTCGCTGGAAGGATGCGCGGGGCCGGATCGCGTGGCGATTGGCGATGTGACCGGCGATGGCGTGCCGGATTTCGTCGTCTCATGCGCGCAAAACGCGCGAATGATGGTCTTCGAGGGTTCGCGCAACGGCACCTTCAAGCGCGCGACGATCCCGGTGAAAACCGGATGGTCGGGACTGGCCATCGGCGATGTGCGCGGCGACGGCAAAAAAGAAATTGTGATCTCCAACGGCGAATTGGACGAAGCGCCGAAAGGCCAGCGCGGCACGATTACGATTTTCAGCCGGAAGTGACAATTCGCGCAAACTCGCATTGCATTGCGCTTCGATGTGCGCTCAGAAATAGGGCGATCTGCCGGCGCGCGCCGAAAGCATCGCGGCGCCGGCGCCGGATCCCGGACCGGATTTATCTCCCGAATCTTTGCCCCAGGTGTAATAAAGACCCAGGTAGGCGTAATTTTCCGTTTGGCCGGCGATGGAATGGCCATAGGCGAAAAGAAATTGCAGGCCTTCGCGCTTGAAATGGTAGTAGCCGCCTGCGTCGAGCAGAGTTGACGCCTGCGTTTGCGGCGCGGCGAACCCTTCGGCGCCGTGAGCGAAAACCTCCACGCCGAATTCCAGTTTCTTATTGATTTCTTTTTTCACCAAAAATCCGCCGTACGCGAAATTCTTGTACCCCGTCTGCGGAACAATGGTGTAGCCCGCGCCGCCGTCGAAGGTCCACTTGCCTTCGTCTTTTTCCACCCACAGCGGCAGCTTGTACCAAACTTTCCCGACGCCAAGACCTTTGACGTAGCTTCCCGTTGGAATTTCAAACATGGTGAACGTGCCGATTTGCGGACGGTGCGCGGTCTGCTTGATGAACCCGAATTTTACGCCGAGCTCGGAATCGGTGATGCCGTACGCCCGCGCTCCTTCGCCGCCGGGCGCGTAGATGGGATTGTTTGTCGGCACGATGCCGCCGAGCGGAAAGATCGCGTGCAGCTGAATTCTGGGAATCGCACCGCAGTTGAACTCGAACGCCGGGCCGAGCCAGTCGTACTCCGCGGGAGTTCCGTCCACGCCGCCGAAGATGTAGGCCTCGTAGTGCTTGAAGTCCACGGGGGTGGGATCGTCGGTCTGGTAGGGCGGGCCTTGCGCCCAAATCGCTGGACAAGCCAGCAGAAATAGGAAGCAAAGAAGGATTTTAGACGGTCGGCGCGACTTCAGAGAGACCTTCAATCTGCGCATTCGCGGAATCACCGGGAAATTTTTCAGAAGATCGCGTACCACACGAAGAGTCCAAGTCCTGAGACGATCACGGCAACTGTCAAAAATGACGCAAGTCGACTTTGTGACTTTTCCGGTGATGTTTTCATCGCGGAAAAAAGCAATCCCAACAGAATGAACAGGACAAGATCTGCGATTCCCTGGGTAATCCAATTGTGCCAGGCGATCCGGTTCATCAATTTCAGCAGCGCGGGCCACGCGTCCTTTGTGCACGCGAGAACCGTGTTGAATAGCACCGTGATCGCCGCCGAAATGGCGAAGCCGGCCGTCGTCTTGCTCATCGTTTGATCCACTTGGGCATTTTCCTGGTTCATTACCGAGGCACTTCCGCTGTGGAGTGCATCAGCGCTACCCTTACGCCATGATTGATGACCGCTCCCGCGCCTTCAATCGCCAAACCTGTAAGCACGATGAGCAGGGCGGTGCACAGCACGAGTTTGCGGGCCGCCGCGCTCGCGTAGAGTTTTTCCCGCGCCGCGATTGCAAGAAAGATCGCCAGAATCAGCGTGGCGTAAAACAGGTGTTCCTTTGTTTCCATGAAAATGGTGTGCGCGAATGGCCATGGGCCCTTCAGGATCAACGCCCGGTCCGCCGGATAAAAATGGACGTACCAATATCCGCCGAGGATCCATGTTATTCCCATAAAAAAAGCGGTGAGCGTAGCCGCCGCGCGCGTCCTGCGCATGTTGCGCTCGCTTGCGTTCAGCGCTTCCACAAAAGTCCACAGCGCCGTGAGCGTGCCGAATACTCCAAAAGTCGAATGAGCCAGGAGAATGACGTCGCTGTTGCTGATGTTCATCGAACTATCCGGCTCCCATCGTAAGCCGCGGAAAGCGACAGATTACGGCGATTAAGGCAGCGCAGGCCCCTGCTCTCCGGTACCATACATCAAGAAGGAATTCCGCGCCCATTAAAATCCTGTAAAAAGCCGGCGCGATGTAGAGAAGCTTCAACGTGGCACCCTGCCACCCGGCTGAAACATTTGCGGCGTGGTCACACGTCCCGCAAAGTCGCGTTGCAATGTGCTGCGCAACGATGCCAAAATCGCCAATAGCGTCGCGCGAGGTTGTCGCGCCGGCGCCACCTGAACCGGACGAATCAACACTCGTGCCCGACTCCAACAATTTCAACGGCATCGAACGCCGCCGCAATCCCGCCACTCCGCGCGCCGCGCGTGCTCCGGGCGAAGTCACCGTCTTCCACGAACTGGGCAAGGCGCTCACCAGTTCGCTCGAACTCGAGCAGGTCCTTCGCACCATCATGGAAAAAATTGATGAGTTCCTCCGGCCGGACACCTGGTCCATGCTGCTGGTGGATGAAAACACGCAGGAGCTTTATTTCGAGCTGGCCATCGGCAAGGGTTCGCAGGCGTTGAAGGACGTGCGCATCAAGATCGGGCAGGGAATCGCCGGATGGGTCGCGCAGAATAATCAAGCCGTCGTCGTCCCGGACGTAAGCAAAGACACGCGATTTTTCTCGCAGGTCGATCAAAAAACAAAAATGGAAACGCAGTCCATCGTCGCCGTGCCCGTGCGCTTCCGCGATCACTGCCTGGGCGTCATCGAGCTGGTGAATTGCGTTGGCGCCGAAGGATTTGACGACCGCAGCATGGCCTTGCTGGAAGCGCTTTCCGATTTCGCCGCCATCGCCATTGAAAACGCGCGCCACGTGAAGCGCATTCATGAGCTGACCATCACCGACGACTGCACCAGCCTTTACAACGCGCGGCACCTGCATTTTATTCTGGAAACTGAAATCTACCGTTCGCAGCGCTATGGTTATGAATTTTCCGTCATCTTTATTGATCTGGACTTTTTCAAGCGCGTCAACGACACGCACGGCCACCTGATCGGCTCAAAACTCCTATGGGAAGTGGGGACACTGCTGAAACAGAATTGCCGCTTGATCGATTTTGCTTTCCGTTATGGTGGCGATGAATTTGTGATTTTGTTGCCGCAAACTTCCAAGGAAAGCGCCTGCACCGTCGCTCGGCGTCTGCACAAGATTGTCCGCGAAACCGTGTGGCTGCATCAGGAAGGGCTGGATGTGCGCATCACTCCCAGCATTGGCGTCGCGTCCTATCCTTCCGATTCCCACACGAAAGTTCAACTGCTGCAGTTGGCCGATGACGCCATGTACGAGGTGAAGAATTCCACTCGCGACGGCGTCTGCGCCGCCGGCCAGGGCCGCCTCGTCGCGCTCTAGGAATTCCTCCTGCGTCTCACGGCGCTGTAACCCTCCCGGATTTCCACAGATTCACCACTTCGCCATCCGCCTTCCTTGATTCACTGCACATGCCATGCTAGTCTCATGCCGCTTGCCGGTTGCCACGCGCCCCGGCGAGTTTTCCGGCGAGTCGGTTGAACGCGCGGACGTCACAGGAGCGAGGTACGCATGTCCTACGAGGCGTTGGGAATGATTGAAACCAAGGGTCTGGTGGCCAGCATCGAAGCCGCCGATGCCATGGTCAAGGCGGCCAACGTCGTGCTGATGGGCAAGGAATACATCGGCGCGGGATACGTCACCGTGATGGTGCGCGGAGACGTCGGTGCGGTGAAAGCCGCCACGGATGCAGGCGCTGCCGCGGCGCGCCGCGTCGGCGAACTGGTGGCCGTGCATGTGATTCCGCGTCCGCACGAACACGTGGAAAGAATTCTTCCCGGCGGCAATAAGGGCGGCGACGCCAAGAAGTAGCCACGATTTTCACTCGCACTCAAGGTAAAGCGCTTTGCAACTGCGCGACCGCGATCTAGTCTCCATCCAGGAAGCCCGCGAACTCGCGGCTGCTGCACACGCCGCTCAGCAGAAATTCGCAAAATTTTCGCAGGAACAGGTGGACGCCATCGTCGAAGCCGTGGCCAATGCCGCGGAATCGGCGTCGGAAACTTTGGCGCGCGCGGCCGTCGAGGAAACCGGCTACGGCAATGTGCCGGACAAAATGATCAAGAATATGGTCGGCGCCGTGGAAGTGCCGAAAGCGATTCGCGGCATGCGCACCGTCGGCGTCGTCAACGAAGATAAAGAAAAGAAAATTCTGGAAGTCGCCGTTCCCGTCGGCGTCATCTGCGCGATTATTCCTTGCACGAATCCGACTTCCACCGCGATCTATAAAACTCTCATCGCGTTGAAATCTCGCAACGCCATTGTGCTCAGCCCGCATCCCTCCGCGATTCGCTGTATTTGCCAGACGGCGAAATTTCTTGCCAGCGCGGCCGTCACCGCGGGAGCGCCCGCGGGAATCATTTCTTGCATGGAGCGCAACACCCTTGCCGGCACAAATGAACTGATGCGCGCGCGCGAAGTCGGCATGATTTTGGCCACCGGCGGCACAGGCCTCGTCCGCGCGGCCTACGGCTCCGGCAAGCCCGCGTACGGCGTCGGACCGGGCAATGTGCCCACGTTCATTGAGAAAACCGCCGACGTGCACAAAGCCATTGCCGATATTTTCGCCAGCAAAACTTTTGATTACGGCACGCTGTGCTCCTCCGAACAGGCCATCGTCGCGGAAGAGCCGATTCGCGAGGCAGCGCTCGAAGAATGCCGCAAGCAGGGCGGATATTTTTTGAACGATGACGAGGCACGCCGCGTCGCCGCGCTGCTTTTCCCCGGCGATTCGCACGTCGCCAATCCAAAAATGGTCGGCCGTCCCGCCACGCACATCGCGGAACTCGCGGACGTGAAAGTTCCGCCGGAAACGCGCGTGCTCATCGCGAAATTACAAAGCGTCGGCCGCGATGTGCCGCTCTCAGCGGAAAAATTGTCACCGGTCATCGCGTTTTATTCCGTGCCGAACGTCGCCGCGGGAATTGATCTTTGTTCCCAGCTTCTGCGCCACGGCGGCATGGGCCACACCGCCAGCATTCACACCAAAGACGCGAATGCCGCCCGCGAATTCGGCTCCGCCGTGCCCGCCTTTCGCGTTTGTGTGAACACCGGCTCGGTGCAGGGCTCCATCGGATATTCCACGAATCTTTTTCCGGCCATGACGCTTGGCTGCGGCGCCGCAGGCGGAAACATCACTTCGGACAACATCGGCCCGCAGCACTTGATGAATTTGCGCCGCATCGCGTGGGAATCGCGCGCTATCGAGCATCGCACAGTCCCGGCGAGCGAGCGCCTGAACGCGCCCGCCGGCGCGAAGCCTGCCGCCGCAGCAGGCGCATCAACGAGCAGCTCATCGTCTGCGCCGGCCACGCCGAAACTTTCCGTTGCGCCGCCGCAATCTTCCGCTGCGCCGAGCGGCGTTCCTGATCGCGCAACAATCGCTCACGCCGTCGAGCACGTGATGGCGCATCTCGGCATTCCTCGCGGCGTAGCCGTGCAATCTCCCGCCGCCGCGAAGCCTGCCGCTGGCGGCCTCGCGGCCAAGCCCGCGGAAAAACCCGCCGCGCCTGCTGTTTCCGCTTTTGTCAGCGAAGGCGATGTCCGCCGCGCCGTCACGCGCCGTGAAAAAATTCTCATCGGCCCGCGAACGATTCTCACCCCGTCCGCGCGTGATGTCGCCGGCTCCGAAGACGTCCTCGTTGTCACCGACCTCATCCCGCAGGGGCTGCCCGCTAAATCCGCGTCGGAATAATCACAGCTACATCCCGTGCGGTGCGCCGCACTGCGTTACAAATTCGTAGTGCCCCGCAGTCATCAGCGGTATCAATAGCCGCGCGCCGTTTTCCGCTGGTGTCCCGGAAGTATGCGCGCCGTTCAGCACCACGGACTGCCCCGAATCTCCTGCGCCGCAAACCGGCATGGAAACTTTCGCAGCCACGCCTGCCGGAAGATCAATCGTCGCGTGAAAACTATCTCCAGCTTTGTAGTCCACTTTGATCAATCCGTTCGGTGTTGGCACCGCCCCACGCGCCCACGCCAGCCCTGCCAAATCGGGCCGAATTGTCGCTTCCTTGTAGCCAGCCGCCGTGGGCTGAATTCCCAGTACTTGCTCGGAAAGCCAAGCAGTCGGTCCGCTGGACCAACCGTGGCTGAGGCTTACGTAGTAACCTTCTCCGTTATCCGCTTGAAGGGAGCGATGAAAATTTTCCTTCGGCCAGCCGAGGTCATACGCTTCCCAAAAACTCGTCGCGCCCTCATCGATCATTCCGCCCCAGTACTTGCGAATCCAGTCCAGCGCCTCCGTTCGGTGGCCTGCCTGCGCCATCGCCGAAATCACGTAGAAATTGTAGTAGGGCGTAATCACAAATCCGGAAGGCTTTGAGAGCACGCGGTCATAAATCGCCGCCGTTTGCGCGGGATCCGCCACGCCCGAATAAATCGCCATCGCATTGCTTTGCCAGCGGGGGCCAAACGTATTCGTTTGTAAATCGAGCAGGGTCTTCTGCGACGCATCTCGCATCGCGTTTGCGCGCGCTTGAACTTTGTCCGCTCCGGCCGCGTCGCCGGCCTCCCGCAACAGCCATGCGCCCTCCGTAAACGCCTTGTAAAACTCGAATTCCGTCGCGCGCCGTGTTTCCGCCGTATCACCATTCATATCCGGCGACCAATCGATGAACGGCCACGCCTTCCGCGTATTTGCAAAAAGATCGCTGTTGTCCAATTCCCCCGCCATGAAATCCAGCAGATGAACCAGCGGATCGTGAATCTTGTGCAGGTAATCCACGTCGCCGATGTGCCGGTAATAGTCCGCCTGGCCCATCACCCAGAATGCGGAATATCCGGGAATGCCGTTCACGTCCTGGTTGACGGGATCTCCCGCGGCATCCATGAGCGTGTCCAGCGTTTCGCGCATCAAGAACTGATCCGCGAAAACGGTGTCAATCACCAGCCCGCTCACATCCAGATCGCCCATCCACGGTGCCCGATCGCGCTTCGGCGCATCCCAAATGTCGTCCTCCATGCACAGATGGCTGGTGTACGCGCCCGTCAGCCAGATGCGGTTCAGCATCGCATCGGAAGACTCGAAAGATCCTTTGTAGCTCACCGGATAATAAATGTCGTCCATCCGTATGGAGGTGAATTTCATCGTGGAAGGGCCTTCCAGAAAGCGCACCAGCGCGTAGCGGAACGCGCTCTTCGGCCCGTAAGTTTTCACGTGCGGCAGTACGGTCAATTCGTCCCCACCCAGGTAGGGCCCGCCCATCACCTCACCGAATGATTCCCCATATTGAATCTCTAGTTTCACCGGGCCTGCGGAATCCGAAACTACTTCCAGCCGCCCGGTAATCTCTCGCCCGAAATCGAGTGTCACATATGGACTATCTTCCCTGGCGAGTTTGCCGGGCGGCAAAGTGACGCCGAACTCCGCGGGAGCGCCTGACGCTGCCGGAGCAGGAGGAGGTTGAACTCCGCCACGAGGCTTAACAACATAGTTGGGAGCAAGCGCATTGACGGCCGTAAATTTGCCCAATCCCTCGAACCCAAACGCAACTTCCTCGGCCGGCACGCTCACATGAGCGAGATACGGAGAGATGCCGTCATAACCCGGCCAGCGATACATGCCGGCATCGTTATTCCAGCGCAAATTGCCGAACAGGCTCTCCACTCCGCCCATCACCAGTACCGGTGGCCATTTCGCGTCGTCAAAATCGGGCTTTTCCCAACCCTGTTCCTGGCGCATGCTGGATTTCCATTCCGGGCCGCTCATCAAAATTGCAGTGCCCATCGCCCCATTGACGCGAGGAATAATTTTCGCCGCCAGGCGGTTGCCGCGTGCTGCCGCTATCGCCACGATATTTGAGCCCGCGTGAAGGTTGCGCGAAACATCCAGCGCAATCACCAATGGATGAATTCCCGTTTTCGGATCGCGCTCCGCGTTGGCAATCAGCGCGCCATTCACGTAAACGCGCATCTGGTCCGGCCCCACAACATAAAGCGTTGCTGCTGCAGGTCGCGCGCCAATTTTGAATCTGCTGCGGAAATATCCGGAGTCGCCGGGGTTTCGTCCATCAATGATCGGCATCCAGATAAATTGTTCAGGCAGGGGCTTGTGTACATTCGCTTCCAGCTGTGGAGAGGAAATAGTTGCGGTTGGATCAAGTTGCTTGGGTTGCGGAGGAGTCTGCGCGCTCGCACTCCATGCCGCGGCGAGAAACAGAAATCCAATCCCTGCGGCATGACTAATCCTAAGCATGCTTGCCTCCTGTGGGCTCAGCGGAGTGTACCGACTCTTGCGCATGAAAGAAAAGCCGAAGATCGCGTCAGAATATCGACGAAAGAGCACGCTGCCTAACCGCCATGCGCGCCACGTAAGCCCGTCGTTACGCGCGCTCGCCGTCACTTTCGGCGGCAGCACGATCGCACTCAAAGGCGCATCCACCAGCGAGTAGTTCATCCCTGCGTGCGGGCAGCCGGTGAATAGCGTGATTGCCGCCACGCAGCATGCCATTTATATGACGCACAAAGTTATTAAATCGGTACAATCGTGAAACACTCATCCACCCGCAGTCGTCTAGCTACACAGAGGGTTTCCAGTCATGCTCACTCGACGCTATGCCCAGGGACCTCGCAGTAGGATTTTCGTTCGCGCGCTGATATTCGCGGCGATTCTTTCTGCGGCGGTTATTTTTGCGTTAGCGCGGCAGAACCAAGCCTCGGCATCATCACAGGACCGATCCAAGTCGCCGGCCATTAAATATGAATTTGACGCAGTCTCTATCAAGGCGGCGCAGAGGGGCGGGGGATTCATGCCTGGGTTTACCTCCGACGGTTTCCGTGGAGCATCTATACCGATGCGCTACCTGTTGACTCAAGCCTACGACATCCGGTTCTATCAGATCTCCGCCGCGCCAGACTGGATCACGTCGGAAATGTACGACGTCGAGGCGAAGATGGACCCGGACACGGCGGACGCACTCAAAGCGATGAACCCAGAGCAGCGCAAACTGGCGCAGCAGCAAATGTTGCAAGCCGTGCTCACCGAGCGGTTAGCGCTGAAATTTCATAACGAGACGAAAGAGCAGACCGTCTATTTCCTCACGGTCGCGAAGAGCGGTTCCAAGCTTCCGCCGTCCAAACCGACGGCTGAGAACAACCAACTTATCGGCCCTGACGGCAGCGGTGTGAGCGGCTACGTGGCAGTTGGGCGGCCGGCTGTCACGGGTGACCGCAAGTACATCGCTTACGCAGTATCCATGTCCTATTTTGTGCGCCTTCTTTCAACAGAGCTAAGGCGCCCCGTTCTGGACAAGACAGGTCTCACTGGCACTTACGATTTTTCTTTTGAATATTTATCAGACGTGGCGCACAGCCCTACGCCGGACTCCGAGTCTGCGACGCCGATCGCTGCCGACCCCGGCGGCGCTTCCATCTTCACAGCCATTCAGCAGCAACTTGGTTTGAAGTTGCAATCGGGCAAAGGCCCGATCGAGATGTTCGTGATTGACCACGTCGAGAGGCCAGCGGCCAATTGAGCAAGTGCCGGAGCGTGTGATAGGCTCGCGCGCAACGCGGATCATAGACCGCTGAGCGCATGATCCAAATCAAGAAACAAAAGCTAGTTGTCATCTGCCTTGCGGCTGCGTTCCTTGCGCCAATGGTTACTTCACGTGCTCATGGTGGGCGCAATGCAGCGGCTCAAGACCAGAAAACTGCGGAGCAAAAGGTTGAATTTGAGACGGCATCCATCAAGCCTGCCAGTGATAGCGGGGACTTCGTCCCAGGTTTCACGCAGAATAGTTACCGTGCGAACTCCATTACTCCGCAACAACTGATCCGCCAGGCCTACGACCTTCGAGCGTTTCAGATCTCCGGCGTGCCTCCCTGGGCGGCGAATGAGTTATACGACGTCGAAGCGAAGATGGACGAGGCCACGGCCGACGCTTTGAAGGCTATGAATCCGATCCAGCGCTCCCGCGCACAGAAGCAGATGCTGCAGTCACTGATCGAAGATCGATTCGGTCTGAAACTCCATCACGAATCGAAGGAAGAATCCGTCTACTTTCTCACCGTTGCGAAATCCGGCTTCAAGCTGCAGCCTTCCAAGCCCACTCCTGAAAAGAAACAATTGCTCGGTGCGGACGATAGTGGCGTCTCTGGATATGCGACGTTTGTAAGGCCCTCCTCCGCAGGTGCGGTGAAATACGTGGCGTACGCGGTCTCAATGACTTATTTGGCGCGCATGTTGACTTCGGACGCGGGTCGCCCCGTGTTGGATAAGACGGGCCTGAACGGCACCTATGATTTCACCATCGAGTACATGCCGGATGTCGCGCGTGGGATCATGCCGGCTGCAGACTCTGCGGTGCCGTCCACACTTGATCCGGGTGCGGGCTCCGTTTTCACCGTGCTGCCCCAGCAACTTGGATTGCAACTGGATGCGGGCAGAGGCCAGATCGACGTAATGGTGATCGACCACATCGATCGGCCGTCGGGAAACTAATTTTAGGACGAATCGTCTAAAACGGTAGACTGAACGCGCATCGAGCGCCCGCGTGATAGTGAAACCGACAGCGGCCCTTTTTCGAGACTTCCCAAGGCTCAACGCCATCGCGCTGGCGTTCCTGGTCGCTTTCGCGCACTCACCGCTCGGCCGCGCGCATTCGCAAACTTTGCAATCCAACGCTCCCGCGCCCGCCTACGAATTCGAGGCCGCATCCATCAAGCCTTACGCGGGCGGGGACATGAATTTCATGCCCGGCTTTTCTTCGGACGGCTACCGCGCTACCCGCGTCACTCTCAATCAACTGATCGTTGCCGCGTACGGCGTGCTGCCTTTTCAAATCGCCGGCGGACGTTCGTGGGTGAGCGGCGATCAGTTCACCGTCGAAGCGAAAATGGACGCGGAGACGGCCGATGCAGTGAACAAATTGCCTCCCGATCAGCGGATGAACGCGCGACGGGCGATGCTTCGGGCGCTTTTAGCGGATCGCTTCGCGTTGAAGTTGCGCAATGAAACCAAAGATGGCCCGGTTTATTTCCTCACCGTCGCAAAAAATGGCCTGAAGATGAAGCCTGCGGATCCCAAAGCCGCGTTCCACGCCACGGGGCCGGACGGCACGCCTCTGACCGGATTGATTGCGCTGGAGGAAGGCGATGGCGGCACGATAAAGGACGTTGCATCCTCCATCGACATGAGCAGGTTCACTGGATTGCTGGCACGGCAATTGCACCGTACAGTGATTGATAAGACGGAGCTGACCGGCATCTACGATTTCACGCTGGAATTTATGCCGGATTCCGGTGCCGTCTCTGCGCAGAATCGGACGGACGACGCTCCAACTTCCGCCGCCCCTGATCTTGGCGGAGCGTCAATCTTCACGGCGATTCAGCAGCAGCTTGGCCTGAAGCTCGAACCTGGCCGCGGCCCGGTCGAAACTCTCATCATCGATCACGCCGAAAAGCCGTCGGCGAACTGATCTCGTCTTGGCCTGAATCAACTAAACCCGCGATACAAAGCAACTTCACCCCGTCGCATCCAATCAAAGGTTGAGTTCCGCGCTAGAATGTTGAAGGGAACTCCGGTTCCCCTTTTTCATGCGCACCACACAAGCCCATCGCTACGCGCGCTGGTCGGCGATTCTCGCGGCTTTGCTCGCCGCGGGGATCCTGGGAATTTTTCTGCACCGTGCGTGGGTGAATCAGCAGGCGCGCAAACAAACTCCGCCCTCCGTGCCGGCATCGGTCGAAAAATCCTCCAACGGTTTCACATTTTCAAAAATGGCCGGCGATCACGTCCTCTTCACCGTGCACGCTTCCAACGCCACGCAATTCAAGGAAGACGAACGCACGGCGCTCGGCGGGGGAGTGTCCGTGAAGGTGTTCGGCAAAAAGGGTGACCGCGCCGATCAAATTCACACCGATACCTGCGACTACATTCTTAAGCCGGAGCGCATGATCTGCGCGGGCGAAGTCCAAATGGAATTGCAAAGCGCAGAAGATGCGCAGCGCGCCGCCGCCGCACATTTGCCGCCGGGCACGGGTCCAAATGTCGTGCACGTCACCACCAGGGGTCTGACGTTCGATCGCGATTCGGGTGATTCTTCCACCGACGCGCCTGTGCAATTTGTTTTTCGCGGCGGCGAGGGCCACGCCGTCGGCGCCACGTTTCAGGCGCAGGATGGGAATCTACAACTGCATCACGATGTCCACCTGGCGCTGAATCCCGCCGAGCGCACCACAAAGAAACCAAAGAGCGCGTCGGCCGCGCCGCAGCAGCCGATTGAAGTCACCGGCTCGAGCCTTGATTACAGCCGCACCGATCTGAAAATGATTTTGCACGGCCCGGTTTTTGCGAAGCAGGAAACCGCACGCTCTCCGCGCGCGGCGGCGGATGGCCGGCAGGTCGCGGCCGTTCGTGGCCAGCGCGAATTATTGGCGGACCGCTTGACGGTGGAATTCGATAAGGACATGCATGCTCGCAAGATTGTGGCGGAAGGCACGCCGCAGGAACGGCCGCAGCTTCGCGCCGTGGATGGAGAAAACGCCGGCGCGCTCAAAGCCGACCAGCTCGTTGCGAATTTAGCGCCGCAGGGTTGGATCGAGCGCATGGACGCAATCGGCAACGTGGAAGGGGACTACAAGTCTTTTGCAAAGGATGAGCGGGATCACATGTCTGCAGGGCACGTGACCGCGGAAATGGTTCCGAAAATCAATCAGCCGCGAAAAATTGCGGCGGATGGCTCCGTACAGCTTGATTCCACTCGCGGCAAATCCAGCCGCAGCGTGCAAACCGCCGCCATCGAGATGGATTTCGCTCCGCTGCCGGCCGTCCGCAAGGGCGCGCCGCCCAGCTATCATCCCAGCGCCGCGCGCAGCCTCGCTCCCGCCACGGTCACCTGGCACAGCCCCAATTCCGGCGCGGCGGGCGGCGAACGAATCACGCGCGCAAGCGGCCAGCGCGTGGATGTGGTGTTCGACGAGCGTAACCGCGTTCGCCACCTGACCGCGCACGGCAATACTCAACTTCAGCGCGATATCCCCGGCAAGCCGCGCGCGACTTCCAACTCGCAGGATCTCGTCGCGGAATTTGACGCCGCAGGTCAGTGGACCACAGTGGATCAATCCGGCGGCGTGCAGCTTCATCAGGGCGACGATGCCGCGCAGTCGTCGCACCTGCACGTGGACCACGCCACCAATCTCGCCACGCTCACCGGCTCCGCCGAAGCGAATGACGCCGCGACGCACACCACCGCGGACACAATTTTGTTCAATCAGGAAAGTAATGACATG
>Ga0335078_10001435_pt1 | contig 35945 bp, 33 predicted proteins | sample Lox_Sample_32_FD_206711 | JGI IMG/M metagenome (GOLD analysis project Ga0335078, IMG submission 206711) | Soil microbial communities from Loxahatchee National Wildlife Refuge, Florida, United States - Lox_Sample_3.2 | ecosystem: Environmental > Terrestrial > Soil > Wetlands | place: USA...
GGGGGGGGGGGGTGGGAGGGGGGGGGGGGGGGGTGGGGCTGGGGGGGCGGGGTGTCGCGCGGGCCCCCGGCCCTGGGCTTCGCGGGGGGATCCGGGCCGGGCCGCGACACCAGTGCTCAGCTGATCCTGACTACCTGGCCGCCGTTCTTGCACAGCTGCGGGCCTAGGCCGCCGGCCGGGGCGATGCTGCAGTTCGACACGTAGATCGAACCGTCGGATCCGGCGGCGAACCCGGACGGGAAGAACAGCTTGCCCACACCGAGGTGGGTGCGGTGGCCGTGCCGGTCGATGCGCACCACGTCGCCGGCCGGGTTGGCCGTCGGACCCTCGTCGAGCCCGCCGGTCTGGAACTCGGTGGCGTAGAACGCGCCGTCACGGCCGAAGCCGCAGCCCTGCACGGTGCTCAGGCCGGTGGCCCAGACCTTCGGGGCGTGCCCGGGGACGACCCGCCAGATGCGGGCGTGCCCCGGCGAGTAGAAGCCGCCGAGCAGTTCCCCGACGTACAGCGCGCCGTCCGGGCCGCGTGCTGCGCACGTCGGCACCGAGTCGCTCTGCGAGCCCTTGGGCACGCCGAAGAAGGCGATGACCTTGGCCGCGCCGTTGCGATGGACGTCCACCAGGATGTTGGCCCCGGCGTCTATCACGTAGCGGTGCCCGTGAGAGTAAAGCACGGCATTGGGGTTGGCGTCAGGGAAATCCTTGGGCGCCAGCTTGACCCGGGTAGACGTCCACGTCCAGTCCTGGTCACCGACGTCGGAGACGACCTTGACCGAGTGGTGGGGCGATACCCGGACCAGGCGGCCGAGCTCGGCCAGCGCCGCGGCCCGCAGGTACCCGGGGACCGCGCCCTTGGGCGGCACGACGTGCGTGTTCAGACCGAACAGACCGTAGAACGAGCCGTCCGGCCCGCGCGACACCGAGACCGGCCCTTCGGCCGCGACGCCGCCCTTGCCCGAGCCGGAGATCAGGCCGGTGACGAGGCGCTTGACGCCGTGCTTGGTCACCAGGTCAAACGACCCGGTAAGGCCGAGGCAGGTGGTTCCCTGCTCGCCGCCGGCCACGCATACCTTGCCGCCGCGGCCTGCTTCGGCGAGATAGAGACGCCCGCCGGGGGCGGCCGCGAGACCGCGCGGGTTGTTGAGGTGGCTGGCGATGACGGTGACCTTGTTGTGATGACCCTGTGTCTGCGCCCCTGCGGCAGACGGCGTAGCCAGGCCCAGCGCGGTAGCCAGGCCGAGGGCCGCGACGACACCCGTCACGATGAATCGCCGATGATGGACTGCGGGCTTGCTCAATTGAACCCCTCCCTGCAAGCCGGTTTCCCGCCGGACCATAGGCTCCCCCGGGCCGGCGGCCGTCCTGGCAGCCGAACAAGCCCCGGTGGCGGCCATTCGCAGACCATGTGGAGATCGCGTGGAGATTGTGCGAAAGTGATCGGCTGGCGGTGCGGTCAGGAGCGGGATTTAGGCGGGTCGCCGCCGACCTGGATCTGGGAGCCGTGCAGCTCGCGGCCGCAGGCGGAGCAGTGCAGGACCGGGTGGAACTCGCCGCCGCACGTGGTGTGGGTGAGCAGGAGGGCGGGTCCCTCGGGAGCGCGGAACCACCGGTCGCCCCAGTCGAGCATCACCATGACGTGCGGGAAGAAGGCCCGGCCCTTGTCCGTCAGCCGGTACTCGGCCCGGCCGGAGCCTGCCGTGACCGCGACCGTCTCCAGCACGCCCATCTGGCAGAAGGTGCGCAGCCGGTCCGAGACGATGGTGGGCGGTGCGCCCGTCATCACCAGCATGTCGGTGAACCGCCGGGCGCCGAGGAACGCGGCGGCCAGGGTCGCCGCCGACCAGCGGTTGCCGATCAGCTCGATGGTCTGGGGCACCAGGCCGGGGCCCGGCGAGCCGCCCGCGGAACGGCGCCGGGTGGTGACGCGCGGCACCGACCGCTCGAAGCCGCCGCTCGGGCCGAACGTGCCGCGCACATCGGAGATGCCGGCTGGCTCGCCGCAGGCCCGGCAACCCATGACCGGAGAGAACTCCTCGCCGCACCCGAGGTGGTACATCGGCGGCAGCGGCTCGGTGTGCTCGGTCACCCAGACCGCTTCCCAGGACCAGATCGTCAGCAGCACCTTCCACAGGTCGCGGCCGCGGTCGGTGAGCACGTATTCAAAGCGGCGCGGCGCCTCGGAGTACTGCACCAGGGTGAACACGCCGGCCTCGGTGAGGCGGCGCAGCCGCGCGGTCAGCACCGAGTTGGCGATGCCGAGCTGATCCCTGAAGCCCTTGTACCGGCGCACGCCGGACATGATGGCCAGCCTGGTGATGGCCAGGTTCCACTCGTCGCCGACCAGCCCGACAACGATCGCGTTGGAGTTCTCTTCGGTCAAGCCCATCCTCGGAGGGAGTCACCCGGCGCCCAGCAGCTGTGCGTGCCACTCGCGACCCGCTCGGGGAGCTGAGCGCGCGCGATCGGGCCCCGGCCCACGTCGCTGGCGCGGAACACGACGCACTCGGACAGGTCACGGTTCATGTCGACCGTCAGCGTCACGAGGTACGCGTCGTCTTCTCCGGTCCCGCCCACGCGCGGGGCCACGCCGACCTCGCTGCAGAATACGCCCGGTTCGAACTGGTAGCTCTCCTCGCGGCCGGTCAGCGTGTCGTGCTTGACCAGCCCGTTGAACAGGAACCAGCCCGGCTCGTTGGTGGCAGCGTAAGTGTACCGGTAGGGCCGTCCGCCGAACCCGCTGTTGATAGTGCCGAACTCGGTGCAGGCCTCCGACAGGTCCTGCTCGCTGGTCGCCCCGGTGACCAGGTTCATCCGCCACCGGTGCAGCCGGGTCTGCATGGCGTCCTGGGCCAGGAAGCGCCACATCCGGCCGTCGGGGCCGCCCGCCCCGGCCGCGGCGGGTTCGGGGCAGCCCTGGAAGAACCCGTCCACGACGACCTCGTCGCCTTCTTCCCAGGCGTTGGTCCAGTGCAGCACGTAGGTCGGGTCGAACTCGAACCAGCGCATGTCGCCGGTGCCGCCGCGCCGCGGGATGACGCCGAGCCGGGACGGGAGCTCGGGGTGGTAGCGGGCGGCGTACAGGCCGCGCGCGATCAGGTCCGGCTCCCAGAACAGCGGCATGTCGTTGAGGATCGCGTAGTGCTCGGTGAAGGCCATGTCGTGCGGCAGCCGCGGCCCGGGCAGGTCGACCGGCACGTAGTGCACCAGGTGGTTCCCGGCGTCGACCACGCCGTAGTGCAGGTAGGGCGCTGTCGTGGAGTAGTTGAAGAACAGCAGCTCGCCGGTGTGGTCGTCGACCTTGGTGTGCGCCGACACGCCCAGGTCACCGGGGAATGACCCGCCCCAGCTGCACTTGCCCAGGTCGTCCAGCGTCAGCGGGTCGAGCCGGTACAGGTCGCCGCACTGGTAGAAGCTGGCCACCGCGACCCCGGCGTGCACGATGACGTCGGTGGAGGCGGCGTCCTTCATCCGGCCGCGCGCGCCCCAGCCGTCGGCGCGGGCGGCGACGCCCGGGTTCTCCGCCAGCCCGGCCCACAGCGAGCGGCCGGCCTCCTGCTCGGCCAGCAGCCCGTCGGTGCGGACGAACCGGTTCCGGTAGGACACCTTCCCGTCGCGGAACGACACCTTGTGGATCATCCCGTCGCCGTCGAAGGGGTGGTACCTGACGATGGCCGGGTGCAGGGGGTTCTCGGTGTTGCGCAGGTACACGCCGTACAGGTCGCTGGGCAGCTCGCCTTGTACTTCCAGCTCGTCCGCGTCGTACTCGACGTTCTGCGGCCGCCAGGCGCCGGACCGGTAGGGATGGTCATCGTCGTCCGGCAGCGTGCGGAGCATCTTGCCGTAAACCTCGACGTCGGCCATGGTCAGCCCTCCCTGGTCACTATGAAGCTGACCGCGGTGGTGAGGCTGCCGCCGATGTTCAGCGTGGCAAGGGTCCTGGCGCCCTCCACCTGGCACGCCCCGGCCTGGCCGGTCACCTGCCGGGCCGCGTCATGCAGCATGCGCACGCCGGTGGCGCCCACCGGGTGACCGACGCCGATCAGGCCGCCGCTGGGGTTGACCGGGATCGCGCCGTCCCGCTCCAGCTCGCCGTTCTCGACCGCCTTCCAGCTCTCGCCGGGCTCGGTAATGCCGAAGTGATCGATGGCCATGTACTCCGACATGGAGAAGCAGTCGTGGGTCTCGATGGCGTCCAGCGCGCCCACGCCGGGGATCTCCGCCCGCCGGAAAGCGTCGGTCACGACCTGGCGGACGTGCGGGAAGACATAGGGCTGCCCCTGGCTGCGGTCGAGCTTGGGCTGCAGCGGCAGCGCGGCGGTGCCATGCCCCCAGCCGGCGATGCGGGCGAGTGGTTTCCCACCGAGCCGTTCGGCCCGATAGCGGCCGGAAACCAGCAGCACGCCGGCCACCCCGTCGGTGACCTGAGCGCAGTCGGTGCGGCGGAGCCGGCCCTCGACGACCGGGTTGTCACCGTCGTCGCCGGCGAAGCCGCCCGGCCCGAACGTCCAGGCCCGGGTCTGCGCCAGCGGGTTGTCCTTGGCGTTGCGCATGTTGAGCTCGGCGATGGCGTGCAGGTGCGCGTCGTCCAGGCCGTACCGCCGGTCGTACTCGTCGGCCAGCTGGCTGAACATGTACGGCCACATGAACTTGGCGTCCTGGCCCTCGTGCCCGATCCAGGCGGCCGCGCCCAGGTGCTTCGGCGCGTCGGCACCGGGGACGTTGCGCTCCTGCTCCACCGCGAGCACGAGCGCGCAGTCGTACCGGCCCGCCTCGATCTCGGCCGTGGCGGCCAGGACCGCGACGCTGCCCGAGGCGCAGGCCGCCTCGTGCCGGGCGGCGGGCTTGCCCCACAGCCGGGGCTCGACCGTGGCGGGCATCGCGCCGAGCTGTCCCTGCCCGGTGAACAGCTGCCCGAACGCGTTGCCGACGTGGATGGACTCCACGTCGTCCGGCCCGAGCCCGGCGCTGGTGAGGGTGCCTTCGACTGCTTCGGCCACCATGTCGGAGATGTCCAGGCCCTCGCGCGCGAAGTTCCGCGCGAAGTCGCTCTGGTAGCTGCCGGCGATCCACACGCTGCCCATGCCGAGCTCCCTGCCTGCTGTATGGGGTCTGCCGTCGCCCGCATACTACAACAGATGGAGTGACTCATCCAGGGACAGATCGCCTCGCGGCCGGAGGTTTGCCGGTTTCGCGTGGCGGCGTGTATCAGGACCGGACCGGACGCCTCTGGACTGGTGGGGCAGGCGGGAAAGGGGCGTGCATGAGCCGGGCCTTGTTGCAGCGCGGACCGCTGGCGGTGCCGGTCGCGACGCTGGTCATCGTGGTGGCGGCCGCCGCGGCGGGCGCGGGCACCTGGTTCGCGATCGGCCAGGCCAGCGCAACCGGGCCGCTGGTCGCGGCGACCTCGTCGGCGCCGGCCTCGTCGGCGCCGGCCGTGGTGTCCTCGTCGGCCCCGGCCAGCTCCCCGGCGGCGGGCGGCTCGGTGTCGCCGCCCGCTCCCCCCGGCCTGGCCTCGCTGGCTCCGGCCGCCGCCCTCTACCCCGGCGCGATCGCGATCGAGAGCGTGGTCAACCGGTACTTCCAGGCGATCAACGGACGCGACTACTCCGCGTACCAGGCCACGCAGAGTCCGGGCATCGCGATGGCCGCGTCGCAGTTCCAGACCGGGTTCGCGTCCACCCAGGATTCTGATGTGCTCATCACCGGGATAAGCACCATGCCGGGCGGCCAGCCGGCTGCCGACGTGACCTTTTCCAGCCGGCAGCAGCCGCAGGACGGGCCGGAGGGCGAGTCCTGCACGAACTGGCACGTGACGATGTACTTCGACGGCAGCGCAGGGACTTACACCATCGGGGCGCCGCCGAACGGCTACAAAGCGGCCTATCAGGCCTGCTCAGCCTGAGCCTTGGTCAGCGGGGGGGTCCTCGGGTCCCTGGCCCGGCGCTCCAGCCGGTCGATCATCCTGGCCCCGGTGAAGCTGTGGTGGTACTGCCCGTCTGCCTTGATCCGGGCGAACGTGACGCAGTAGGACTCGGCGGTGGCCATGTCGCCGTCCAGGTCGGTCATGCCGTGACAATACAACTAACGGAGTGATAGAACGAGGCCGTGAGGCTGTCGGTGTCGCTGGGGTTGTGGCAGGACCGGCCGGCCGCGGAGGTGGTGCGGACGGCGCAGGCCGCGGACGCGATGGGGTACGGCGAGATCTGGATCGGCGAGATGGCCACCTTCGACGCGTTCGCGCTCGGCGCGGTGGTGGCCGAGCGGACCAGCCGGGCCAGCCTGACCATCGGGCCGCTGGCCGTCGCGGTCCGGGATCCGGTGATGATCGCGATGGGGGCGGGCTCGCTGGCCGAGCTGACCGGGCGGACGGTAAACGTGGCGCTCGGCTCGTCCAGCCCGGTGGTGGTCGAGCAGTGGCACGGGCGCCGCCAGGAGCGCACCGCGCTGGCGCTGGCCGAATCGGCCGCCGCGGTCCGCACCCTTCTGGCCGGGGGCAAGGCCGACGTGCGCGGCGAGGTGATCAGAACCCGCGGCTTCCGGCTGCGGACCCGGGCGCCGGGAACGCCGCTGACCATCGCGGCGTTCGGCCGCGGGGCGGTCCGGGCCGCGGCGCGGCACGCCGACCGGATGGTGATCAACCTGGTCACGCCGAAGTCGGCGGCCCGGCTGGTGCAGATGCTGCACGACGAGTGCCGGGTAGCCGGGCGGCCGGTGCCGCCGGTGGCGGTGTGGCTGGCGGCGGTGGCGGCGCCTGACGGCGGCGTGCCGGACGCGCAGGCGCTGGAGCAGTTGCGGCGCGGGCTGGTGGCGTACCTGTCCGCGCCGGGATACGCGGAGATGTTCGCCGAGGCGGGGTTCGAGGACGTGGTGCGCCTCGCCAGGACCGGGCCGCGGCCCGGTGAGCTGCTGGCCGCGATACCGGCGGAGCTGGTCGGCCATGTCTCGCTGACCGGGGACGAGCGGGCGGTCCGGGTGCGGCTGGCCGAGTACGCCGACGCGGGCGTGGACGAGGTGGCACTGGTGCCCGGGTCGAGCGAGGCGGACCCCGCGGGCGTGGCCACGCTGACGGCGCTAGCGCCCTAGGGAGGACAAGTGGGTCTGCATCCGGCGGAGCGGGTCCGGGAGTACCGCGACAAGGGCTACTGGACCGACGACATGATCGACGCGCTGCTGCGTGAGCGGGTCGGGCAGTTCGGTGACATCACGGCGATCACCGATCCGCTGAACCGGGAGGCGCTGCTGGACGGGCCGGTCCGCGCGCTGACCTGGCCCCAGCTCGACGAGCAGGTTTCCCGGCTGGCGCAGGTGCTGCTGGCGGAGGGCGCCGGGCCCGGCGACGTGGTCGGGGTCCAGCTGCCGAACACGGTCGAGATCGTGGTCGCGTTCCTGGCCGTCGTGCGGATCGGCGCGATCGTGGCCCCGTTCCCGGTGCAGTACCGCGCCTGGGAGCTCACCCACCTGTCCAACGTGGCGCAGGTAAAACTATTCATCACGGCGAACCGGATAGGGCAGCGGCCCGCGGCGGCCGAGCTGGCCGGGCTGCGCCCGCGGATCCCCTCGCTGCAGTGGGTGGCGGTGTTCGGGGCCGGGCTGGACGAGCGGATCGCGGCCGCCGATGACCGGTCCGGGCTGGCCGCGCACCTGGCCGGCTTCTCCCCCGACCCGAACGACTGCGTCACGATCTGCTGGACCTCGGGGACGGAGAGCACGCCGAAGGGCGTGCCGCGGACCCACTACGACTGGATGGCCATGTGCACGGGCACGGTGGAAGGCCCGGACCTGACAGCGGACGACGTGCTGCTCAACCCGTTCCCGATGGTGAACATGGCCGGCATCAACGGAATGTTCCTGCCCTGGCTGAAAGTGGGCGGGCTGCTGGTGCAGCATCATCCGTTCGACCTGGCCACGTTCCTGCGGCAGATCGAGCAGCACCGCGCGACCTATACCTGCGCGCCGCCCGCGCTGCTCACCGCGCTGCTGCAGAACGAGGCGCTGCTGGCCCGGACCGACATCTCCTCGCTGCGCATCCTGGGCTCGGGCTCGGCGCCGCTGGCACCGAGCCTGCTGCAGGGCTGGCACGACAGGCACGGCATCGAGATCATCAACTTCTACGGTTCCAACGAGGGCATCGCGCTGCTCGGCACGCCCAAGGACATCCCCGACCCGGCGGTGCGCGCACAGTACTTCCCCCGCTACCGCGCCCGGGACTGGGAGTTCACGATGGCCCGCACCACGCTGGCGCGGATCGTGGACCCGCAGACCGGCGCCGAGATCACCGAGGCGGGTGCCCCCGGCGAGCTGCGCATCAAGGGCCCGGGCGTGTTCCCCGGCTACCTGCCGGCCAGCGGCGTGCCCGACCCGTTCGATGAGGACGGCTACCTGCGCACCGGGGACATCCTGGAGATCGCCGGCGACGACCGCCAGTACCTGCGCTACGTCGACCGGTCCAAGGACATGGTCGTCCGCGGCGGGATGAAGATCTCGGCGGCCGAACTCGAAGGCTTCATCGCCGGCCACCCGAAGGTGGCCGACGTAGCCGTGGTGGCCTACCCGGACGAGGTGCTCGGCGAGCGGGCCTGCGCCGTCGTGGTGCCCCGCCCGGAGGCGGCCGTGACGCTCGAGGAAATCGTGGCCTACCTGCGGGAGGAGGGCATCGCCACGTTCAAGCTGCCCGAGCGGCTCGAAATCCGGGACGAGCTGCCGCGCAACCCGCTCGGCAAGATCCTCAAGCGCGAATTGCGGGATGAATTGCGGCATTAAGGAACGGGCGACCGTAACGGCTTACGGCCTACTCCGCACATTCCGGGTACCGTACCGGCATCATGGATAGGAGTGGCGTCGGGCCGCCAGCGGCTCAGTTCCACCACTCCCGGCGCCACCAGCTCGAGGTCGGCGAAAAAGGCGGTGATCTGCTCCGGGCTGCGCGGATGGTAGGTATTGGCGGAATTCTCGTTGTAGTGCCGGACGGCCTCGGTGAACGCCTCGCTGGTGGTGACGCCGTCGCTGAGGGCGAGGTAGCTGCCGGACGCCATGACGCTCATCAGCTGCCCGATGACCGATCCGGGGTGGTCGGAGTCGGGGATCTGGCCGACGATGCCGAGCATCATGAGCGCTACGGGCCGGGTGAAGTCCAGCGTGCCCGCGGCGTGGTCCAGGATCCGGCCGGTATCTCGCATGTCGGCGTCGATGTAGTCGCAGGCACCCTCGGGAGTGCTGGTCAGCAGGCCGCGGGCGTGCACCAGGACGAGGGGGTCGTTGTCGACGTAGACGACGCGCGAATCGGCGGCGATCGCCTGTGCGACCTGGTGCGTGTTGCCGGCGGTGGGCAAGCCGGTGCCGATGTCCAGGAACTGGCGGATCCCCGCCCCGGCGACCAGGTACCTGACCGCGCGCGCCAGGAACGCCCGGTCGGCCCGGGCGAGACGGATGATGTCCGGGAACATCGCCATGACCTGATCGCCGACCAGTTGGTCGGCCGGGTAGTTGTCGGTGCCGCCCAGCCAGTAGTTCCAGACCCGGGCCGAGTGCGGCACGGTGGTGTCGAGTTCGGGCGAACCGTCGGTCACGGGCGACCTCTCCGCTCTCGGTGGGCGCACCAAGTGTCCCACTGCCGACGCTCGCGCGCCACCGGGACCGCGAATCGCGGGACGAATGCGACAATAAAGAATTCGGCACTTCTGCAGGTGTAAGGTATCCACTCCGGATACGGTTGTCTCGGCCGTTGATAGGGAATAGCAGGCGTTAGCTGAGACCATAGCACGGGGGCGGAAACCGGTCATGAAACGGGGCGTATTCGCCATTGCCCATTGTCCTCAGCTGATTTGTACTTCATCACGGCAAACGCAATGTGCGGCAAGGAGCGAAGATGCGACGAAAATGGCCCGTTGTGACGGCTGCCATCCCGCTGGCGTTCGGCTGGGCCCTGATAGCCGCTCATCCGGCCGTGGCCTCGATCCGGCACGGTGTCCCCGGTCCCGGCGCGCAGGTGTGGCCCGGCGGCCCGGTCAGCCAGCTGAGCCAGCCGGGCGATCCGCTGAGTGAGCGGGGCGACGCCTTTCCCGGCGCGCCGACCGGGATCGTGACGCCGCGGGCCAGCAGCAGCGAGTCCGGCAGCCAGTCCAGCGGCCAGGACACCAGCGCCAGCAGCAGCAACTGGGCCGGCTACGCGGCGACCGGCGCCAGCGGCAGCTTTACCAGCGTCTCCGCCAGCTGGACCCAGCCGGCCGCCACCTGCAGCACCGGGAGCCAGTACGCCGCATTCTGGGTCGGGCTCGACGGCTACACCAGCCAGACCGTGGAGCAGATCGGCACCGAGGCCGATTGCAGCGGGCCCGACCCGGCGACCCCGCGGTACTACGCCTGGTACGAGGTCTACCCGGGCGCGGGGGTGAGCTTCGCGAACCCGGTCAGCCCGGGCGATAAGTTCACCGGCACGGTCACCGCCCAGGGCAACGACAAGTTCAAACTCGTGCTCACCGACACCACGCAGGGCTGGACGCAGACGATCAGCGCCACCCAGGCCGGGGCGGATCTGTCCTCGGCCGAGGCCATCGCCGAGGCGCCGTCTGGCCCATCGGCCAACTCCAGCCCCCTGCCGCTGACCAACTTCGGCTCGATCGGCTTCACCGGCGTCACGGCGAACGGCACGAGCCTGGCCACGCTCGACCCGGTGCAGATCAGCATGCCGGACACGTCGGTCGCGGGCATGGCCAGCGACGGAAGCTTCTCGGTAACCTACGCCGGGACCTCCGGGACCCCCACCGCGGCCGACTTCGCGTCGTGGTTCGGCTTTTAGGGCAGCGCGCCCCCGCCCGCCGCCCGCCGCTAGCGATGAGCGGCGGGCGGCGGTACGTCCAGGGTGGGGTTGCGGTCGAAGAAGCCGGTCGGCTTGAGCACGAAGCCGCAGCGGGCGACCGGCATAACGGGCCAGTCCTCCGGTCGCGGCACGTGCGTGGGGCCGAACGTATGCCAGACCACGATGTCCTCGCCGTCGATGCCGCGGTCACCCGCGACGAAGGCCGGCAGGCCCGCCCCGCCCGGGTTCTGGTTCACGAAGTCGCCCGCGGGCCAGCGCTGGCCCGCGTCGTACCGGGTGACCCACAGGTGGTTGGCGGCGAACCCGGCCCGGGCCGCCAGCGGGGAACCGGGGTCGGCCAGCAGCACCGGCGCCGGCTCCGGGTAGAGCGTGTAACTCGTCGGACGGCCGAACCGGTTGGCCCGTTCGGTACTGATGATCCGCCAGGTCCGGCCGCGGGAGCCGTCCGCCCGGCGGCCGGCCTGTGACTCGCGGGTCAGCCGGGTCACCTGCTGCACGATGGCGTTGCCGTACGGGTTGTCCGGCCCGATCGACTGGCCGCTGACGTCCACCTCCTCCACCGCGTTGGCCCGCCCGTCCACGCTCACGTCTAGCCGGGCGCTGAACAGGTGCTGGTGAATCACCCCGGCCAGCCCGGGCGCGACCTCGGTGGCGTGCGGGTGCCCGCCGGCCGGGTAGGCCGAGGTGAACAGCACCCCGGTCGCCTTGACCTCGAGCTCGATCGTGCCGTCCAGGTAGAAGTACCAGTAGAAGCCGTAGTCGTAGTTGCCCACCGTGGTGAAGTAGGAGACCACGAGCCGGCGCTGGCGGCGGGACTGGCCCGAGCCGTTGAAGATGTCGGTGTGCTTCCACAAGATGCCGAAGTCTTCCTCGTGGACGCAGATCGCGTTGGCAATGGTGCGCGGCTGGCCCGTGTCGTCGGTGACGGTGGCGTCCAGGTACGCGATCTCGCCCAGGCAGTCGCAGCCAAGCTCGAGCGAGTTGGCCCACTTGCCCACCAGGTACTCGCCGGTGTCGAAGTAGGCCTGCCAGTGCCGGAACTTCGGGTCGCCGTAGGGCACGACCATCTCCGGGATCGAGGCCCGGTAGAGCACCGGCCGGCCGTCCAGGCTGACCTGGTGCAGGGTCAGGCCCTCACGGGCGTCGAAGCCGATCCGCATCGACCAGTCCTGCCAGCGCAGCGCATACCCGTCCAGGGTGAAGCTCGGCCCCTCCGGCTGGGTGATCTCGATCGGCTTGAGCGTGGTACGGTGCGGGCCGCGGACCGCCTCGTCGTCGTAGTCGCCCGACTCTCGCGGCACCGGGAGCTCGAACTCGTCGGTGACCTTGAAGACCTTGTTCTCGATCAGGTCCACGTAGGCGGCCACGCCGTCGACCGGGTGCGCCCAGGCCAGGTCGTGCTCGCGCTCCATGACGAACGCCAGCACCCGGACCATCCGGCGCCGGTCGTCCTCGGCCGGGCCGTACGCGCCCGCGGTGATCGGGGCCGTCCTGATCTTGCTGACGTCGTGGTAGCCGCGCCTGGCCATGGCCGCGCGCCACTCCGGGTCGGCCTTGGTGATCTCGTCCACCCGGGCGAAATCGCTCTCCAGGATGGGCATCTGGCCGTCGGCGGCCGGGTTCAGGGTGTGCGCGCTGACCACCTTGCCGTGGGTGAGCGACACCACCACGTCGGTGGACTCGCCGCTGCCGGCGTTGACCAGGTAGGCGCGCAGCCGCCGGTCCGGGACCTCGCCGGCCAGCACCTCGTCCTTGGCCGCTTCCTCCAGGCCGTAGTAGGCGAACCTGACGGGTTCGGCGAGCAGGCCGGCCGTCACCAGGATGTCGCGCCCGGCCAGGTACTCCTGCGCGCTGGCCGGGTCGAGCGGGTGCGGGCTACTCATCGGCGACGATCGAGCCGACCCGGTCACCGATCCCGGGATCGCGTCTGACCAGCCACGTGGCGTAGATGATGGAGAGCACGACGATGGCGAGCGCGGCGTAAGGGAACCAGTCGTAGGGATCGGGCTGGCCCGGCTTGCACAGGTAGTAGACCGGCACCGCGATGGCGGCCATGCCCAGCACCGGCAGGATGACGTGCTTGACCACGCTGAACTCCTGCGGCCTGAACTTGCGGTAGAAGAACGGCAGGGCCAGGTTGCCGAGGAAGTACACGACGAGGATCAAGATGGTGCCCATCGTGCTGGACTCGAAGAAGAAGTTCAGCGCGTCCAGGCTGTTGGTGTGCCCGCCGATCAGGTGGCCGAGGGCCCAGATCGCGACGATGACGCTGGCCAGCGTGATGAAGGTGAAGATCGCGTTGACCGGGGTCCGCCGGGTCGGGTGCACCCGGCCGATCCAGCGCGGCACCAGGCCCTCCCGGCCGGCGTTGAAGATCAGCCGGCACTGCGAGTTGACCGCGGCGATGAGCACGCCGAGGGTGGAGGTCATCCCGGCCATGTAGGCGAAGAAGGCCAGCCAGCCCGCCACCATGTGGGCCACGCTGATGAACGGGATCTCGGCGTTGCCGAGCGCGGTGCCGTTGTAGTGGAAGCCGGTCACGGTGGAGTAGGCCAGGATGAGGTAGGTGACCGCCATCAGCGCGATGGACATGAACACGGCCCGGGGCACGTTGCGCCGCGGGTTATCGGTCTCCTCGGCCAGCGCGGCCGAGTTCTCCCAGCCGATGAACAGGTAGACGGCCAGCGGGAAGCCGGCGGCCAGGCCGCTGAAGCCGTTGGTGATGTTCTTGGGCTCGAACGGCGCGAAGCTGAGGTGACCGCCGTTCATGATCAGCGTCGCGACGGCCACCACGAGCAGCACCACCAGCTCGAAGGCGAAGAAGAACCCGGCCAGCTTCGTCGACACGGCCACGCCGCGGACCATCATCACCATGGCGCCCGCGGTGAACAGCACCGAGAAGATGATCCACGGGACGCTCACGTTGAAGTAGTACTGCAACAGGATCTGGAAGAACCCGCCCGCGATCACCAGCACCGACGAGATCGCGACGATGTAGCCGGCCCCGGCCAGCAGCGCCGTGGTCACCGCGCTGGTGCCGCCGAACGTCTTGCCGACGAACGTGATGAAGCCGCCGGTGCTCGGGTGCGCCCGGGAGAACTGCGAGAGCGTGTTGCCGAGCAGCGCGATCGCGACGATGGCGGCGACGATGGTCAGCGGCGCGGCGATGCCCGCCGTGATCACCAGCAGGCCGAAGCCGAACATGAAGCTGTAGGCCGGGCCGATGTTCGCCATCGTGGACGCGGAGATGTCGATCAGCCGCAGCGCCCCGCGGTGCAGCCGCTCGGCGGACTCCGGTGCCTTTGTCTCCGTAAACGGAACATGCGGGGCTTCGCTCATGCGCTCATCTCCCTCGAAGGGCCTTCTCAGCAGGGCACGTGTTCAGCATGGATCATGCGCACGCCACAGTTAACAGTCAGCAGACTGGGGTCACCACAATGGCAAGCGCTTTCCAATTTGTGCGAAACGTACCTGATCAGGGCAGGGCGCGCAAGAGCCTGCACCGGGAGCGCATGCGGCCACGGGCAGTGCGGGCCTGTCGCGGGGTGCGGGCCTGTCGCGCCAGATAACGTGGTGGATCCGGGTTATGCGGTTGATCAGGGGGTCTATGATCCCCCGGATCAACCACGTAGCCCCGATCAACCGCGCTAATCGTGATGGTCCGGGCTTGGCCTGGTAGTTGTGCGACTCCCCGGGCTACTGAAGTTGGTGTTACTTAACTGGCGCGCTAGCGGGCGGGTGCGGCAGGGTGCTTTCCCGCAGGATGACCTCGCCGGGCACGGGGATAACGCGCGGTCGCGGCTCGGGGGCGGTGGCCGGGCCCGGGGCGGTGGCAGTGCCCGGGGGGTCGGCCAGGACGAGGCCGGCCGCCATCTCCCCCATCCGCTTGAGCGGCAGCCGCACCGTGGTCAGCGGCGGGTAGACGTCGCGCAGCGTGCCGATGTCGTCGAACCCGGCCAGCGCGATGTCGGCGGGCACGGCCAGGCCGCCGGCCCGCAGCCGGGCCAGCGCGCCCATCGCCATCACGTCGGTGACCGCGAACACGCAGTCCGGCAGCGGTGCCTGCCCGGGGCCGGCCGCGGCCAGGACCGCGCTCATCGCCTCGTAGCCGCCGTCCCTGGTGAACGGGCCGTGCACGACCTGGGCCGGTTCCAGCGGCACGTCCCAGGCCGCCAGCCCGGCCCGGAATCCGTCCAGCCGGTCCCGCGCGGTCAGCAGGCCGCGCGGCCCGGCCAGCACGGCGAAGCGGCGGTGGCCGACCGCGACCATGGCGCGGGCCAGCGCCTCGGCGCCGGCCGCGTTCTCCGGCAGCACGGTATCCACGCCGAGCAGGTCCTGGCCGACGGCCACCGCCCGGCCGCCGGAGCCGGTGAACGCGGCGATCTCGGCGCGCAGCGCCTCCCGGGCCGCGGTGTCGTCGGTCCGGCTGCCGATCAGGATCACCGCGCGCGCCCGCTGGGCCCGCATCAGCGCGACGTACTCGCGTTCGGCCACCTCGGTGGCTGCCGTGCTGGACATGCAGACCAGCAGCTGGCGCGCTTCGGCCGCCTCGATCAGGCCGGCCGCGATGGAGGAGAAGTACGGGTCGGCGATGTCGTGCACGACCACGCCGATCATCGTGCTCTGCCCGGTGGCTACCGCCCTGGCCTGCAGGTTGGCGGTGTAGCCGAGCTCGGCGACGGCCTTGCGGACCCGGTCCGCCAGCCGGGGCGCCACCTTGCGCTGGCCCCCGTTCACCACCCGGGACGCTGTGGTCAGCGACACCCCGGCCCGGTCGGCGACGTCCTGCAGCGTCACCGTGCGGGCCTGGTGCACTCCTCGCTCCTCGCTTGACCGGCCTCGTGGGCCACCCTAGTCTGGGAAAGCACTTTCCCAGAGTGCCCAGGGTAGAAGGGACGGGCCATGGCACGCAAGGTCATCACCGTCGCCCTGAACGGTGTCACCGGCCGGATGGGGTACCGGCAGCACCTGGTGCGGTCGCTGCTCGCCATCAGGGAGCAGGGCGGCATCCGGCTCGAGGACGGCTCCTGCCTCTACCCCGAGCCGATCCTGGTCGGGCGCACCGCGGAGCGGCTGCGGGCCATCGCCGAACGGCACGGCCTGGACCGCTGGACCACGTCCGTCGACGAGGTGCTGTCCGACCCCTCGGTGGACGTCTACTTCGACACCCAGGTCACCAGCCATCGCGAGGTCGCCCTGCTGCGGGCGATCGAGGCGGGCAAGCACGTCTACACCGAGAAGCCCGTGGCCGGGACGCTGGACGGCGCGCTGCGGCTGGCCCGCGCGGCCAAGGCCGCCGGGATCACGCACGGCGTGGTGCACGACAAACTGTTCCTGCCCGGCGTGATGAAGCTGCAGCGGCTGCTCGGCAGCGGCTTCTTCGGCCGGGTGCTGTCGGTCCGGCTCGAGTTCGGCTACTGGGTCTTCGAAGGCGACGAGATCCCGGCGCAGCGGCCGTCCTGGAACTACCGCGCGGAGGCGGGCGGCGGGATCGTGCTGGACATGTTCCCGCACTGGCAGTACCTGCTGACCGACCTGTTCGGCCCGATCAGCGCGGTGTACGCGCGGACCGCGACGCACATCCCGCGGCGCTGGGACGAGTCAGGCACGCCGTACGACGCGACCGCGGACGACGCCGCGTACGCGGTGCTCGAGTTCGCCAGCGGCGCGTTCGCCTCGGTGAACTCCTCCTGGGCGGTCCGGGTCAACCGGCGCGAGCTGCTCGAGCTGCAGGTGGACGGCACGGCGGGCAGCGCGGTGTCGGGGCTGCGCGACTGCGCGGTGCAGCACCGGGTGTCCACGCCGCTGCCGGTGTGGAACCCGGACCTGCCCGACCCGATCGAGTACCAGGCGCTGTGGTCGGACGTGCCGGACAACATGGCGTTCGACAACGGGTTCAAGGCGGAGTGGGAGCTGTTCCTGAAGTGCGCGTCCGAGAGCCGGCCGTTCGCCTGGGACCTCTTCGAGGGGGCCAAGGGGGTGCAGCTGGCCGACCTGGCGCTGCGATCCTCGGCCGAGGGGCGGCGGCTCGAGGTCCCGCCGCTGGCGGTCTGACGTGCGGATCGTATACCCCCAGCCCGCGAGCCGGAAGGTCTTCGCGGCGGCGCACGTGGCCGCGGTGGCCGGCCCGGACGGGGTGCCGGTGATCGACTGGGAGTCGACGCTGCGGTTCCGTGAGCACCTGTGGGCGCACGGGTTCGGCGTGGCCGAGGCGATGGACACCGCGCAGCGCGGCATGGGCTTGGCCTGGGAGCAGGCCAGGGAGCTGATCGCCAGGACCGCGGCCCGGGCGGCCGGGGCGGGCCGGCTGGACGCGCTGGCCTGCGGGGCCGGGACCGATCAGCTCGCCGGGGCTTCGCCGCATCCGCTGCCCGCGATCATCGGCGCCTACGCCGAGCAGGTGGCGTTCGTCCAGGCGACCGGGGCGCAGGTAATCCTGATGGCCAGCCGCGCGCTGGCCGCCAGCGCCCGCGGCCCGCGGGACTACCTGGAGGTGTACGGCGAGCTGATCAAGCAGGCCGAACGGCCGGTGATCCTGCACTGGCTGGGCGAGGTGTTCGACCCGGCGCTGGCCGGCTACTGGGGCGGCGGCTTCGACGACGCAGCCGCGACCGTGCTCGAGCTGATCGACCGGTCCGGCGGCCAGGTGGACGGCGTCAAGCTGTCGATCCTGGACGAAGGCCGGGAGCTGTGGCTGCGGCGGCGCCTGCCGGCCGGGGTCCGGCTCTACACCGGGGACGACTTCAACTACGCCTCGCTGATCCGCGGGGACGCCGACGGCACGCACAGCGACGCCCTGCTCGGCGCGTTCGCCGCGATCACCGCCCCGGCCGCCGCGGCGCTGGCCGCGCTGGACCGGGGCGACCTGGCGGGCTACGACGCGGCGATGGAGCCGACGGTCCCGCTCAGCCGGGCGATCTTCGAGCCGCCCACCTACCACTACAAGGCCGGGGTGGCCTTCCTGGCCTGGCTGAATGGCCTGCAGCCGCAGTTCGTGATGCTGGGCGGGCTTGAGCGCGCGCGTTCGGCCGGGCACCTGATCCGGGTGTACGAACTGGCGGCGGCAGCCGGGGCGCTGACCGAGCCGGAGCTAGCGGCCGAACGGGCGGGCGAGATGCTGGCCCGTTCGGCCCATTCTGGTCCGGTGTGAACGGCGGGATCGGGCTTGACCGCCTGTCGCTCAACCAGGCCACCGTCAAACGGCTGGGGCTGCGCGACGCCGTCGCGCTATGCGTGCGGCACGACATCCCGGCCATCGGGCTGTGGCGGGACCGGGTCGCGGAGGCGGGGCTGGCCGACGCGGCGGCCGCGGTCCGGGCGGCCGGGCTGCGGGTTTCCAGCCTGTGCCGGGGCGGTTTCTTCACGGTGGCCGATCCCGACGGGCGCCGGGCGGCGCTGGCGGACAACCTGGCCGCGGTCGAGGAGGCGGCCGAACTGGGCACGGGCACGCTGGTGCTGGTCTGCGGCGGGCTGCCGCCCGGGCAGCGCGACCTCGGCCTGGCCCGGCGGATGATCGAGGACGCCATCGCCGCGCTCGTGCCCGCCGCGTTGCGTTGTGGGGTGCGGCTCGGCATCGAGGCGCTGCACCCGATGTTCTGCGCCGACCGGTGCGTGATCTCCAGCCTGGGTGAGGCGGTGGACCTGGCTCTTTTGTTTCCGGCCGACGCGGTGGGCGTGGTGGTGGACACCTACCACATCTGGTGGGACGCGCGGCTGGCCGACGAGATCGCCCGGGCCGGGCGGCGGATCGTCAGCTTCCAGGTGTGCGACTGGGTGCTGCCGCTGCCTGCCGATACCCTGCTCGGCCGGGGCCACCTCGGTGACGGGTGCATCGACTTCGGGGCGATCGCGGCCGCCGTCGCGGCGGCCGGTTACTCCGGTGACGTCGAGGTGGAGATCTTCAATGAACAGGTCTGGGACGCCCCGGCGGACCAGACCGCGGCCACGGTCAGGGAGCGCTTCGCTCAGGTGCTCGGCGCAGGCGCAGGGCGACGGCGACCAGGGTGAGCCCGACCAGCAGGGCGATGCTGTTCGGCACGACCAGCCACATGTTGCCGGCGGCTATCCCGTAGGAGATCCAGAGCACGAAGCCGGCCAGCAGGATCGCGAAGTAGCCCAGGGAGACCTCGCGCGAGGAGCGCTGGCGCAGCATGCGGCGGATCTGCAAGACCGGGGAGAGGCCCATCAGCACGCCCCAGGCAGAGGCGGAGGCGGCGAGAAGCGACACGACCATGGCATTCCTTCGATGAGGCGCCCTGGCCTTTGGATCGTGCTCGCCAGTGATCTGGTGAGGGGCGCAAGCACGACCAATACCCATCATAGAGACTTGAGGTCATGATCGCTTACGTGGGGACACGGCAGCGGAGAGGTCCCCCGCATCGCCTCTCCGATGCCGTGTTACCCCCCGATTGCGTCGTCTGGCACGGTTTGCGCGTGCCCGACACACTGACACGGAGGCAGGTCGGCCTGGTCCTGATACAAATCCGGCATCGGAATCTTGAGGTTCTGCGGACCGCGAAGGCTCGGTCGTTCGGCCGGGTAACAGCGGCGGCGCGCCGCCCGTGCCTGCCGTCGGCGGTCCACGCCGGGCATGCCCCGGTTGGTACCGATAACACGGGACCCGGCCCGTTCGGGAACCTGATGGCGCGGTACCCGGACCTGACCGCGATCGTGGCCCACCTGGGCGCGCCCGACTACGGCGCCTTCCTGCGGATAGCGGCGGACTACGAGCGGGTGGCGCTGGACACCACCATGGTCTTCACCGGCTTCTTCGACAAGCTGGCCCCGTTCCCGGCGGAGGCCCTGCCGCTGGCGCGCGAGCTGGGGATGGCCGGGAAGATCCTGCTCGGCAGCGACTTCCCGAACCTGCCCTACCCGTACGCGCGGCAGCTCGCCGGGCTGGCGCGGCTGGACCTGGGTGAGGACTGGCTGCGCGCGGTGTGCTGGGACAACCCGGTGGCGATGTTCGGGCTACCTGAGGCGGTCGGCGGCGGCTAGCAGCCCGGTGACCCGGTCCCGGGGCAGGGCCGGGCTGCGGTGGCCGTTCCGGCCGGTCATGTCCTCGTTGGCGACCAGCGCGTTGACCACGGCCTCCTCGGTGGCCTGCACGACGGCCTCGTAGTAGGGGTCGAGACGCTCCCAGGGGACGAATTCCAGCCGCGACATGGTCTGGTCACCGGGCCGGAAGGCACCGGGGTTGGCGGTCGAGAACGCCAGGAACAGGTCGCCGGAGAAGTGGGAGCCGCTGGTCCCGGTCCTGGCCAGGCCGGCCGTGACCCGCCGGGCCAGCGCCTGGCACTGGTGCGGGAACAGCGGCGCGTCGGTCGCCACGAGGGCGATGACCGAACCGGAGCCCGGTGCGGCGATATCCCAGTCGAGCATCGGGTCGTCGTCGGCGAGCGCGTCGCCGAGCGGGACCCCGGCCAGCACGAGCTCGCGGCGGGCGCCGAAGTTGGCCTGCACGAACACGCCGACCGTGTAGTCGTCCACCAGGCGCGAGGCGGTGCCCGAGCCGGCCTTGAAGTGGTAGCAGTTCATCCCGGTGCCGCCCCCGACCGAGCCCTCCTCGACCGGGCCCGGGCCGGCCGCCTCGATGGCGGCCACTACGTGCGGCACGGTGACGTGCTGGGCGTTGATGTCGTTGAGGTAGCCGTCCCAGGTTTCCGCGGCCACCGGGAGCAGCCACTCCTCCGCCACTACCGGGTGGTGGGTCACCGTCCAGGCGATGATCCCGGCGTGCGCGATGCCGACCGCGTGCGTATTGGTGATCGCGACCGGCCCGTCGAAGGTGCCCGACTCGTTGATCCAGGAGACCCCGGTCATCTCGCCGTTGCCGTTCTGGGAATGGAAGCCGGCCGCCACCGGGTCGCCGGTTCCGGCCGGGCCGCGAGGGTGGATGGCGGTCACCCCGGTCCGCACGCTGCTGCCCTTGATCAGCGTCGTGTAGCCGACCTCGACGCCGGCCACGTCGGTGATGGCGTTCAGCCGGCCGGGGCGGCCGCCGAAGGGGATCCCGAGGGCGCGGGCCCGTGGCTTGCCGCCGGGGGTGGTTTGGTGCGGGTCTGGCGTGCTCACAGTGACCAGCGTAACGATCCGTGGCGCGTCGTTTCCGGATGTACCGCCGGCACGCTGCGCGTACGGCATCATGGCAGTGTGGACCGCAAGCAACGGGTCAACTCGATACTCGAGCGCACCATCGGCTATCAGTTCTCCCGCCCGCTGGCGGACCGGGCCTGGCGGGTCCCGCCACCAAAGTTGCTCAACTCGGTGCTGGTGCGAGTCACCGGGTATCAGTTGTCCCGTCCCCTCGCGGGCCGGGGCTGGAGGCTGCCCGCGGCCGGAGGCGGGCGGCTGCTGACCGCGCCGGTGTTCATCTTTTCCGCGCCCCGGGCCGGCTCGACGCTGCTCCGGGCCATCCTGGGCAGCCACTCGGAGCTGTACGGCCCGCCGGAACTGCCGCTCAGGCATCTCGGCGTCCGCGCGGAGACCAAGTGGATCCGGGCCTCCCTCGAAGGGCTCGAGCTGACCGTCGAAGACGTGGAGCACATGCTCTGGGACCGGGTGCTCTACGAGGCACTGCGGCGCAGCGGCAAGCCCCGCCTCGTGGCCAAGACGCCAGCCAACGTTCTGGCCTGGGAGCGCATCGCGGCAGCCTGGCCGGACGCCAAGTTCATCTTCCTGCTGCGTCACCCGGCCGCGGCGGTGGCCTCGCTGCGCTCCTCGTTCGACCCGGCGTGGCACCCCGCCACCGAAGAGGGGAGCCTGGAGGAGTCCGTGGCCAAGGGGTTGCGGTACATGACCGCGCTCGAGCAGGCGCGCGAGGCGCTGCCCGGTTTCACCGTCCGGTACGAGGACCTGACCGCTTCGCCGGAACGCGTGGTCCGCGAGCTATGCGAGTTCCTGGACGTGCCGTTCCAGCCGGCCATGCTCGACTACGGGGACTTCGACCATGCCGGGTTCACTCCCGGTCTCGGCGACAGCTCGCTGAACATCAGGTCCGGCCGCATCCAGCCGCCCGCGCCGCTCCCCGGGGAGATGCCGGCCGGGCTGGCCAGGATCTGCGCCGCCTGGGGGTATCCGCATCCGGATAACGAGCCGAGCAACGTCAGCTAACCCGGCCCGGCGGTAAAGCCGGCGGCTAACCCGGCCCGGCGGTGAATTCGACGGCGGCTCGGGCCGGCTCGGTCACTGGGCCGCGGCGACGGTGTTGACCAGCTCGCCGATCGCGGTGATCTCGATGCTGACCCTGTCCCCCGGCTGCAGGTACTTCGGCGGATTCATGCCCATGGCCACGCCGGATGGCGTGCCGGTCGCGATGATGTCGCCCGGGTCCAGCGTGATCCCGGCGGAGATGTAGGCGATGAGCTCGGGCACGCCGGTGATCATCTGCGCGCAGCTGGCGTCCTGGCGAACCTCGCCGTTCACCAGGGTGCGCAGCCGCATCTCGGCCACTGGCGGCGCCGCGGTCGCGTCCAGCAGGACCGGGCCGAGCGGGGCGAACGTGTCCAGCGCCTTGCCCCGGATCCACTGCGGCTCGGCACCCTGCAGGTCGCGGGCTGAGACGTCGTTGATGACGGTGTAGCCGCCGACGCAGTCCAGCGCGCTGTCCGCCGGGACGTTCCGGGCCCGGCGCCCGATGACGACGGCGAGCTCGCCCTCGTAGTCGAGTTCGGTGGTGATGGCCGGGTACCGGATCGGGTCGGCGTGACCGATCAGGCAGGACGGGAACTTGGCGAACAGGACGATCCGGTCGGGCTTCGCGGTCCGGCTCTCGGCGATATGGTCGGCGTAGTTGAGCCCGATACAGATGATCTTGCCGGGGCGCAGCACCGGCGGCGCGTACTTTATGCTCTCGGGAGCCACGGTGGCGGTCGCGGTGGCGGCCAGCTCGCGGAGCTGCTCCAGCGCGTCGGCGCCCCGGGCGTACAGGTCGCCCACGTCCCGCAGCCCGGCCAGGTCGGGGCGGCGGGCACCGGCCGCGAGCTCGTCCACCGCCGCGAACCCGCCGTCGACGGCGACGTGCAGGCGGGTATCCCCTGCGTCTGTCCGGTACAGTGCGGCCAGTTTCACCGGCGCCGCTCCCTTCGGAAGAGAGTTTCCACTCAGCGAAATCAAGTGCCAATTATAACGTGCAGGTCAGGGGAGGGTGAGGGTGAAGGGGGTGGCGCGAGCCGGGGCGAGGACGGTGGCAGGGGTCTCGGAGTCGCGGATCAGGGTGGTGAAGTGGCCGGGGTTGCCCGTGTTGCCGGCGATGCACTCGTAGTGCATGGGGATGACGTAGGACGGGCCGACCTGCGCGCAGAGCCAGGCGGCTTCGGTTTCATTCATGTTGCCGACGATCCCGCGGGCCTCGCGCATGTGGTCGCGGCCGTTGATGGGGATCATCAGCACGTCGGGGGCGAGCGTGGACAAGGTGCCGGGAAGCTCGGGATAGACCAGGCAGTCACCGGAGTGGTAGAAGCGGATGCCGCCGATCTCCAGCCCGTAGCCGAGGAACCTGACCGGCCCGCCGTCCCGGGCGAACTCGTACACCACGGGCTCGTCGCCGCCGATCCCGTGCAGGGCCGGCACCGGGTGCACGGTCACGTCCCGGTCGTGCAGCTCCTCCCCCGGCACCGCGCCGGCCAGCCGGGCGCGGTCGATCCCGCCCGCAACGGCGACCTCGATCACCGGCAGCGGCACCACGATCCTGGCGGCAGAGTTGACCGCGCAGAACTCGCGCAGGAACGGCAGGTCCAGGTGGTCCACGTGCTCGTGCGTGCAGAGCACCAGGGTGACGTCGGCGAAGTCCGCCGCGGCGGCGGGCGGGGCGTAGCGGCGATCGGGCCGCCCGGTCAGGAACGGGTCGATGAGCACCCGGCTCTCCCCCGCCGTCAGGCGGAACCCGGCCTGGCCGTACCAGGTGAGGGAGGCGGATCGCCCGGCCCGTTCGGCAGTAATGTCGTTCACCGGTCGTCGCTGAGCACGACCGGCTCGGGCAGCGTGCCGGCGTTGTGCTCGACCAGGCGCCAGTGGCCGCCCCGGCGGCCGAGGACGGACCAGGAGCAGTTGGACAGCGGGCCGAGCACACCGAACAGTTCCTCCGGCATGCCGAGCAGCCGGGACATGCCCAGCCGCAGCGCGGCGCCGTGGCTGACCACGACGGCCAGCCCGGTGGCGAACCCGGGTTCGGAGCCCTCGCGGGGGGGTCTGCCAGGGGGGTCGTCCCCCCTGGCCAGCACGGCGTCGGCCACGCGGAGCAGCGCGCCCGCCACCCGGTCGGCGACCACGGCCGACGGCTCCCCGTCCGGCGGGGTCCAGCTGGCGTGCTCGACCGGGTAGCGGGTCCTGATCTCGGTGTCGGTCAGCCCTTCCCAGCGGCCGCCGGACCGTTCCCGCAGGTCCTTGTCGAGGGTCACCTCGAGACCGGTCAGCCGGCTCAGCGGGGCCGCGGTCTGGGCCGCTCGGCTCAGGTCGGAGGAGACGATCAGGTCCGGGCCCAGCGCGGCAAGCAGCCGCGCGGCCCGTTCGGCCTGCGCCTGGCCGACCTCGTCGAGCGGGATGTCGCTCTGACCCTGGAACCGGCGCTCGGCGTTCCACACCGTCTGGCCGTGCCGCCACAGCACCAGCCGGACCGGCCGCGACGGCTCGCTCAGGGCGTCCTCCCGGGGTTCACGCTCAGCTCGGGCAGCTGGATCGCCGGGCAGTCCTTCCAGATCCGCTCGAGCGCGTAATAGGTGCGCTCCTCGGAGTGCTGCACGTGGATCACCACGTCGAGGTAGTCAAGGAGCACCCAGCGGCCCTCCCGTTCGCCCTCGCGGCGGACCAGGCTCGCGCCCGCCTGGCGCATCCGCAGCTCGATCTCGTCGACGATGGCCTTGACCTGGCGGTCGTTCGGCGCCGAGCAGAGCAGGAACGCGTCGGTGATAACGAGCTGATCGCTCACGTCATAGGCGATTATGCCGTCCGCCAGCTTGTCCGCCGCGGCCAGCGCCGCGGTCTCCACAAGCTCGACGGCCCTCGGTGTGGCAGTCACGAGTGCTTGCCGGCCTCCTCAGTAGGGGTCGCTATCTTTATTACCCTCTCATGCCGGGGTGTCATCCACCTTGGCGTAAAGGTGGCGCTTGGCGATGTACTGCACCACCCCGTCGGGGACCAGGTACCAGACCGGCTGGCCCGCGCCGGTCCGGGCGCGGCACTCGGTCGAGGAGATCGCCAGCGCCGGGATCTCCACCAGGCTGACCTTCCCGTCCGGCAGGCCCGCCCCTGACAGCCGGTGTCCTGGCCGGGTACAGCCTACAAAATGCGCCAGGGTGAATAGCTCGTCCACAGCGTGCCAGGTGAGGATCTCGGCCAGCGCGTCGGCGCCGGTGATGAAGAAGAAATCGTCCTCGGGTGCGGCCGCGGCGCGCAGGTCGCGCAGCGTGTCGATGGTGTAGGTGGGGCCGCCCCGGTCGATGTCGACCCGGCTGACGCTGAACTTGGGGTTGGACGCGGTGGCGATGACCGTCATCAGGTACCGGTCCTCGGCCGGGGAGACCCGACGGTGGTCCTTCTGGTACGGCTCTCCGGTCGGCACGAAAATGACCTCGTCCAGCGTGAAGTCGTGCGCGACTTCGCTCGCGGCGACCAGGTGACCATGGTGGACGGGGTCGAACGTGCCGCCCATCACTCCGATGCGGCGCATGCTTAGCGGTCCCTCATGCCGTTGTATCGTACCGGCGTCCGATACCGGCCCAACGGGCCGGCGCGGGGGTTACCATACGAGATATGACTTCAGTGCCTGATCGCGCGCGAGTCCGGCTGACCGGCATCTCGTCCCGCGCCTACGAGCATCCCGCCGACCGCTCCGCGCTAGTGGCGCTGCGCAAGCTCAGCGGGTTCGACACACTGTTGAAGAGGCTGTTCGGCCTGTTCAACGAGCGGGCCTTCCGGCTGACGTACCTGGCGGGCAGCGTCCGGGTCTCCGAGCGCCAGTTCCCGCACATCCACGAGATGGTCAGGGACGGGGCGTACATCCTGGACCTGCCCGAGGTGCCCGAGTGCTACGTCATGCAGACGCCGCTCGTGAACGCGATGGCGCTGGGCCGGGACAAGCCGTTCATCGTGATCAACACCGGCATGGTGGAACTGCTCGACGCCGAGGAGCTCCGCGCGGTGATCGGGCACGAGCTCGGCCATATCCTGTCCGGGCACGCGGTCTACCGCACCATGCTGCTGATCCTGCTCCGGCTGGCGGCGCGGGCGGCGTTCCTGCCGATCGCCCTCGCCCTCACGGCGATCATCTGGGGTCTGGAGGAGTGGTTCCGCAAGTCCGAGCTGTCCTGTGACCGCGCGGGGCTGCTGGCCGGGCAGGACCTCGACGCCTCCCGGCGGGTGCTGATGAAGCTGGCCGGCGGCGCGCAGCTGTCCGAGCTGAACCCGGACGCGTTCCGCGAGCAGGCGCACGAGTACGACGCAGTGCCCGACCTGCGCGACAGCATCCTTAAGATCCTCCAGCTTCAGGGCACCACCCATCCGTTCGCGGTGGTCAGGTTCGCCGAGCTCGACTACTGGGCCACCCACGGTGAGTACGAGCGCATCCTGGGCGGCGACTACCCGCGCCGGGAGGACGACGGCAACGCCTCGGTCGGCGAGGAGGTCAGGAACGCGGCCAAGTCCTACCAGGACTCGTGGAACCGGTCCCAGGACCCGCTGATCGGGATCTTCCGCGGCGTGGCCGAGACCGGGGCCAGGGCCGCTGGCGGCCTGTTCGACCGCCTGCAGAACCGTGGGCCGGGCGGGACGGGCGGCTCAGGCGGCAGCAGCGGCAACGACGACAACTAGCGCTCGGGGGTCGTCCCCCGGGCTAGCGAGTTCTTAATACGATCACGAGGTCGTCCCTGTGGACGACCTCGCGTTCGTATTCGGGGCCCAGCTTGCTGGCCAGCCATCTGGTGGAGCGGCCCATCAGGCCGGGGATCTCGGTCGCGTCGTAGTTCACCAGGCCGCGCGCGACGATCGTGCCGTTCTCGTCGCGGAGGTTGACCGGGTCGCCCGCGTCGAAGCTGCCCTCGACGCCGGTGATGCCGGCCGGGAGCAGGCTGGCGCGCCTGTTCACGACGGCCTCGACCGCGCCGTGGTCCAGGCGCAGGCTGCCGTGGGCTACGGCGGCGTGCTTGAGCCAGAGCAGCCTGGTCGCCGGGCGGCGGCCGCGAGCGGCGGCGAAGTAGGTGCCGGACGGGCCGCCGGCGAGCGCGGTCGCGGCGCTGGCCGCGTCGGCCACCACGGTGGGGATGCCGGCCGCGGACGCGATCATCGCCGCCTCCACTTTGGTGGCCATCCCGCCGATGCCCGGGGCCTTCTGGTTGTCCTGGGCCCCCTGGGTTCCCTGACCCGCCTTGAGGCCGCGGCCCAGCCTGATCCCGTCCAGGTCAGCGCGGTCCCTGACCTCGGTGATCCGCTGCGCCTCGCCGCGGCGCGGGTCGCCATCGTACAGGCCGTCCACGTCGGAGAGCAGGATGAGCGCACCGGCCCGGGTGACGTGCGCGACCAGCGCCGCGAGCCGGTCGTTGTCGCCGAACCTGATCTCGTCGGTGGCCACCGTGTCGTTCTCGTTGACCACGGGCAGCACGCCGAGCTCGAGCAGTCGGTCCAGAGTGCGCTGGGCGTTGCGGTAGTGCGTCCGGCGCATCAGGTCGTCGGCGGACAGCAGGACCTGGCCGGTGCGGATGCCGTGCCGGGCGAAGGCGGCGGTGTACATGGCGATGAGCAGGCCCTGGCCGACGCTGGCCGCCGCCTGCTGGGTGGCCAGGTCGCGGGGGCGCCGGGACAGGCCGAGCGGGACCAGGCCGGACGCGATCGCCCCCGAGGAGACCAGTACAACCTGAGCACCGTCCCGCCGGCGGGCGGACAGCGCGGCGGCCAGTGCACCGATCCTCATCCCGTCGATCTCGCCGTCCGGCGTGGTCAGCGACGAGGAGCCGACCTTGACCACGACCCGCGTCGCGGTAGCGATGTCGGCACGCTCCGCCGTCGCGGTCTCCGGGACGGTCATGGGGACAGCCGGGGGTCGGTGCCGCGCGGGCCGTGCCGACGAGCTCCGCTGGCTCCGCTGGCGCCGCGGGCGCCGCTGGCCATCGGGGCGGCCGGATCCCAGTCGAACACCACGGCGTCGTCCGGGTCGCCGATCAGGACCTCGGCACCCGGTTCGGCGCCCGCCTCGGCGAGGGCCACCTCGACGCCCAGGCGAGCCAGCCGGTCCGCCAGGTAGCCGACGGCCTCGTCGTTGCTGAAGTCGGTCTGCTGGACCCAGCGCCGCGGCTTCTCGCCCATGATGAGGAAGCTGTCGCCGAGTTTGACTACCTCGAAGCCGGGCTCGTCGGCGGCCTGCACCTTGACCCTGACCCGCCTGCGCTCTGCGGGCGGCTGCTCCGGGCGGGCGGCCCGGTCCGCCGCGACCAGCGCGGCCATCGCGAAGCCCAGCCGGCGCAGTCCCTCGCCGGTGGCGGCGGAGATCTCGAAGACCTTGTAGCCGCGTTTCTCGAGTTCCGGCTGGACCAGGTCGGCCATTTCACGGGCGGCCGGGACGTCGATCTTGTTCAGCGCGACGAGGCGCGGCCGGGTTAGCAGCGCAGCGCCAGTAGCGTCGCCATAGGCGGCGAGCTCTTCCTCGATTACGTCCAGATCGGTAATCGGGTCACGGCCCGGCTCCTCGGTCGCGCAGTCGAGCACGTGGACCAGGGTGGAGCAGCGTTCCACGTGCCGCAGGAAGTCGTGCCCCAGGCCCTTGCCCCGGCTGGCGCCCGGGATCAGGCCGGGCACGTCGGCCACGACGAACTGGACGTCCCCGGCCTCGACCACGCCGAGGTTCGGGATCAAGGTGGTGAACGGGTAGTCGGCGATCTTCGGCCGGGCCGCGGACATCGCCGAGATGAGGCTTGACTTTCCGGCATTCGGGAAGCCGACCAGCCCGACGTCGGCCACCGTCTTCAGCTCGAGGATGAGGTCGCGCTGCTCACCCGGCTCGCCCTTGAGCGCGAACCCGGGCGCCTTGCGCCGCGGGCTCGCGAGGGCCGCGTTGCCCAGGCCTCCCCGGCCGCCGGCCGCCGCGACGAACCGGGTGCCGACCCCGACCAGGTCGGCGAGTACCTCGCCGTCGGCGGTCTTGACCTCGGTCCCGTTCGGCACCGGGATGACCAGGTCGGCGGCGTCGGCGCCGGTGCGGTTCGAGCCCTCGCCCTGGCGGCCGTTGCCTGCCCGGCGAACCGGCCGGCGATGGAAGTCGAGCAGGGTGGCCGAGCTGGCATCCACCTCGAGGATCACGTCACCGCCGCGGCCGCCGTTGCCGCCGTCCGGGCCGCCCAGCGGCTTGAACTTCTCCCGGTGAATCGAGGCGCAGCCGTTTCCGCCGTGGCCGGCCTGCACCTGCAGCGTGACCCGGTCGGCGAACTCCGCCACTGTCTTTTCCTCGTTCTCGCATAGGAAAGGCGGGCCAGGTAACCCGGCCCGCCCTCGTGTTGACGCTGTGCCCGGCGAGCCGCTACTCCTGCGGCTCGGCCGGGACGACGCTGACGGCCCGGCGACCGCGGACCTTGCCGAAGCTCACGGTCCCGCCGACCAGCGCGAACAGCGTGTCATCGCCGCCGCGGCCGACGCCGTTGCCGGGGTGGAAGTGCGTGCCGCGCTGACGGACGAGGATCTCGCCCGCGTTGACGAGCTGGCCGCCGTAACGCTTGACGCCGAGGCGCTGGGCATTCGAGTCGCGGCCGTTGCGGCTGGACGAGGCGCCCTTCTTGTGTGCCATCTCAGGCCTCCTCTGCCTTCGCCGTGGCCGTGGCCTTCGCCGTGGCCTTGGCCTTCGGCTTGGTGTCGCTGCCGATGCCGGTGATCCGGACCTGGGTGTACCGCTGCCGGTGGCCGAGACGGCGCCGGTAGCCGGTCTTGTTCCTGTACTGGATCATATTGATCTTGGGGCCAGCCGCGTCACCGACGATGTCCGCCGTGACCTGGTAGCGGCCGACCTCGGCGGGGTCGCTGATGACCCGGTCGCCGTCTACTACCAGCAGGGCCGCGAGCGTGATGCTCGAACCGACCTCGCCAGGCAGCTTGTCGACGGTGACGACGTCGTCCAGCGCGACCTTTTCCTGCCTGCCGCCGCAGCGCACAATCGCGTACACCCGAGAACTCTCTCTTTCGTTTGCGCTTCCTAGCGTGCCTCGGAACTCCGGAGTCACCACGGCGGGCTCGCTTGAACGTGCACACGGGCGCCCGCGCAGCGGGCTTACTCCCGACCGCCAAGGCTACCAGACGTCAGCCCCTGCACGAACCCAGGCCGTTCGGCTGACGCGTGAGCTCAGTGGCGCCGATGCTATGCCGCACCGCCCTGGGTTGGGGGCATCTCAGCGGATGGTTCTGGCCTCGGTGGCTCCGGTGCACCCGAGGTCACCGGGACCGGGGAGGAATCCGAGGCGACAGGAGCACCCGGGCTGTCCGGAGCCGCTGGAGTGGTGGGCGGGGTGTCCGGGGTGGCTGAGGCTGGTGAGGCATCGGTTGGGGTGGCCGGGGACGCCGCGGCGGGCCTGCGGCGGCGGCGGCGACCGCTGGAGCGCGCGGGCTCGGGCCCGGCGTCCGGGACCTGGCCGTTGGCCTGCTGGGCGGCGTTCGGGTCGGCGCTGGCGGCCGAGGCCGGGACCAGGTTCGAAGCCGGGACCGGGGCGGGAGCGCCGGTGGCGTCCGCGCGAGGCGCGTCGGCGGGGGCGCTGGCCGAGGGCGCGCCGGGCTCGGAGGGCTCGGAGGGCTCGGCGGAGCGGGCGCGGGCGGCGACCATGGCCGGGCTGGGCCCGCGGCCGCCGTTGCCGTGACCGCCGTTGCCCTGGCCGCCGTTGCCGTGGCCGCGAGAGTGCGTGTGCTGGGTGGCGTGGCCGTCGGAGTCGGGGTCGAAGGTGAGGATGACGCCGCGGCCGTTGCAGCACTCGCACGGCGTGGAGAAGGCCTCGAGCAGGCCGGCGCCCACCCGCTTCCTGGTCATCTGGACCAGGCCGAGAGAGGTGACCTCGGCGACCTGGTGCTTGGTCCGGTCCCGGGACAGGCACTCGAGCAGCCGCCGCAGGACCAGTTCCCTGTTGCTCTCCAGCACCATGTCGATGAAGTCGATGACGACGATGCCGCCCACGTCGCGCAGCCGGAGCTGGCGGACGATCTCCTCGGCAGCCTCGAGGTTGTTCCTGGTGACGGTCTCTTCCAGGTTCCCGCCCTGGCCGGTGAACTTGCCGGTGTTGACGTCGACCACGGTCATGGCCTCGGTCTTGTCGATGACCAGCGAACCGCCGCTGGGCAGCCAGACCTTGCGCTCAAGCGCCTTGGCCAGCTGCTCATCGATGCGGTACTCGGCGAACGCGTCGCGTTGGCCCTGCCAGCGGGTGACCCGGTCGGCCAGGTGCGGGGCGACGTACCTGACGTACTCGTCGACCACGTCCCAGGCATCGTCGCCGGACACCACGAGCTTGCTGAAGTCCTCGTTGAACACGTCCCTGATCACGCGGATGGTCAGGTCGGGCTCGCCGTAGAGCATCGCGGGGGCGCTGGCCGTCTTGGACTTCTTCTCGATCGCCTCCCACTGGGCGGCGAGCCGGGATACGTCCCGGGACAGCTCTTCCTCGGCGGCCCCCTCGGCCGCGGTGCGCACGATAACGCCCGCGTTCTCCGGCATCACCTTCTTGAGGATCTGCTTGAGGCGGTTGCGTTCGGTGTCGGGCAGCTTGCGGCTGATGCCGGTCATCGACGCGCCGGGCACGTAGACCAGGTACCGCCCTGGCAGGCTGACCTGGCTGGTCAGCCGGGCGCCCTTGTGACCGACCGGGTCCTTGGTGACCTGGACGAGCAGCGACTGGCCGGCCTTCAGCGCCGACTCGATGCGCTTGGGCTGGCCCTCCATGCCGCTGACGTCGAAGTTGACCTCGCCCGCGTAGAGCACTGCGTTGCGGCCCTTGCCGACGTCGACGAAGGCGGCCTCCATCGACGGCAGCACGTTCTGGACCTTGCCCAGGTAGACGTTGCCGACGTAGGACTGGTGGCTGGACCGGTTCACGTAGTGCTCGACCAGCACGCCGTCCTCGAGCACCGCGATCTGGGTGCGGTCGTTGCGCTGGCGGACCACCATGGACCGCTCGACCGACTCGCGTCGGGCGAGGAACTCGGACTCGGTGACGATCGGCGGACGGCGACGGCCGGTCTCCCTGCCCTCGCGGCGCCGCTGCTTCTTGGCCTCGAGCCGCGTGGAACCCTTGACCGAGCGGACGTCGTCGCTCCCGTTCGGCTCGCGCACGTGCACCACGGTGTCCGGCGGGTCGTCCGTGCCGGGAGCGTCGGGGCCGTCCCCTGCCGAACCCCGGCGGCGCTTGCGCCGCCGCCGGCGCCCGCTGCCCCCGGCGTCGCCGTCGGCGTCGGCCGACCCGGCATCACCGTCGCCGCCGTCGTCGGCCGGAGCCTCGGCCGCGCGCGCGTCCGCCTGGGCATCCGTCCCGTCCCCGCCGGCGCCGCTCCTGGCGGTCCTGCGGCTGCGGCTACGGGAGGACGACCGCCGGCTCTCGCCCTGGCCGCCGTCGGCGCTGTTGCCTGAGCCGGCCGTGCCGGCGGGGCTGTCCGAGCCAGCTGTGCCGGCGGGGCTGTCCGAGCCAGCTGTGCCGGTGCTGCTGCCCGAGCCGGCCGTGCCGGCGGGGCCTGGTTCGCTGTCCGGCGACTCCGGCGCTCCGTCGGTGCCCTCGGCCGCGGTGTCCTGGTCGCCGGTCCGGCCGCGGGCGCGGCTGGAGCGCCGCCGGCGGCGCCGGGCCGTGCCGGTGCCGTCGTCATCGTCGCCGGGGCCATCGCCGGCCTGACCTGCGGACCCCGCCTGACCTGCGGATCCCGTCTGGCCCGACGTTTCCGGCCGGGCCGACGCCGCGGACTCGGGCTTCGCCGCGGGCGGCTGGAACACCACCTGGGGCGGCTGGAACACCGCCGCGGGCACCGCCGGGGCCGGGGTTATGTCGCCGGCACCAGGGCCGCCCGTCGCGTTGTCATGTGATTCTCTGTCGTACAGCTCGCTGTCGAGCATCCGGGCAATCTCCAGTCAGGCTCCCGGGCGCGCGGTAACGCGCACCGCACGGGAGCTCGTTGTCAACGTAGGCCCTGGCGGAACCGGGTGAGCGGTCCTGAGCGCGCGCGGTCACCACGCGGGCTCGGCAGCGCCGGGCCGTTACTTCTGTCTCTGAATTCAGGGGTACGGCGCCCCGGTACGGCCGTGTCGCGCTCATGACGTGCCCTTACCGGCCAGCAGGGCTCGCGGGCCCTGGGCCAGGCGGGTGGTCATGGACGGCGACGACGGCACGATGCCGCCCTGTCCGTGCAGCGCGGTCAGTACATCCTCGGGCCGCACGGCAGGTACCGTATGTAGAACAACCATTCGAAGAATGGCACAATCCTCATTACCTAGTACGGCGGCGTGCTCGCTGACATACATCTCGAGCACGGCCGCGCGGGCGTCAAGCCGTCGGACGCCCTTGTCCGTCAGGCGCTCCACCGGCGCCTCGTCCCGGGCCAGGAAAGCCGCGACGGCTAGCCCCGCCGCCGCCGGATCCACGCCGGGCAAAACTACTTCCCACTCCGAGGCTTCCAGCTGACCGAAGGTAGTTCCGGCCCCCGGGGACGCTCCCCCGGAAGTCCCCTCCAGCTCGGTCACGTCAATCACATCAATCCCATCAGGCAGTGCCGCGTCCAGCCGCTGGCACACCTGCGTTTCCCCCTGCCGGGCGGTCAGCGCAAGACTCAGGTACTCGGCCTCGCTCGCCACGCAGGTCGGCGCACCACCCGGGTACGAAATCTTCGGGTGCGGCGTGAACCCGGCAGAATAGGCGATCGGCAGCCCTGCCGTGCGCACTCCCCGCTCGAAGGCGCGCGCCACGTCTCTGTGGCTGGCAAAACGCATTTTCCCGCGCTTAGCATACCGGACCACCAGATACTGCACCGCAGGCCTGGTGGGTGCCGGGCCGGTACTGGCCGACACTGGCACGCTACCTCCCGCCAACCACGGGAAGCAGCCGCCTCCCGTCGAGGCGCTCCCCGGTGGGGCCAACCTGGATCTCGGTGCCCATGGCCGGACAGACCCCGCATTCATAACACGGCGTCCAGCGACAATCTTCCACCTCGCCCGCGCCCTCGGGCGCGATGGAATCTTGCCAGTCCTGCCACAGCCAGTCGCGGTCAAGGCCCGCGTCCAGGTGATCCCACGGGAGCACCTCGCTGTAATCACGTTCGCGCGTAGTGTACCATGCAAGATCCACCGGCTCCCCGGCCAGCGCCTCGTCCGCGCACCGCTGCCAGCGCTCGAACGAGAAGTACTCACTCCAGCCGTCGAATCGCGCGCCGTCCCGCCACGCCGCCAGGATCACGGCGCCCACCCGGCGGTCGCCGCGGGACAACAGGCCCTCGATCAGGCCGGGCTGCCCGTCGTGGTAGCGATACCCGATCGACTTGCCGTAGCCGCGGTCCGCGCGCAGCGCGCCGCCGAGCGCGTGCAGCCGTGCGTCCACGACCTCCGCCGGGCACTGCGCCGCCCACTGGAACGGCGTGTGCGGCTTCGGCACGAACCCGCCGATCGACACGGTGCACCTGATGTCGCGCCGCCCGGTCGTCTCCCGCCCGGCCGCGATGACCTTGCGCGCCAGCTGCGCGATCGCCATCACGTCGGCATCGGTCTCGGTCGGCAGGCCGCACATGAAATACAGCTTCACCTGGCGCCAGCCGCTGGCGTAGGCGGTGCTGACGGTCCTGATCAGGTCCTCTTCGGTGACCATCTTGTTGATCACCTTGCGTATCCGCTCCGAACCGCCCTCGGGAGCGAACGTCAGCCCGGACCGGCGCCCGTTCCGGCTCAGCTCGTCGGCCAGCGTGACGTTGAACGCATCCACCCGGGTGGAGGGCAGCGACAGTCCGACGTTGGTCCCCTCGTAGCAGTCGGCCAGGTCGACGGCGATCTCGTTGATCTCGCTGTGGTCGGCGCTGGACAGCGAGAGCAGCCCGACCTCGCTGAACCCGCTGGCCGCCACGCCCTCGGCGACCATCGAGCCGATCGTGCCGATGGACCGCTCGCGCACCGGGCGGGTGATCATCCCGGCCTGGCAGAACCGGCAGCCGCGGGTACAGCCGCGGAAGATCTCCACGCTGTAGCGCTCGTGCACGGTCTCCGCGACCGGCACGATGGGCTTGCGCGGGTACGGCCACGCGTCCAGGTCCATCACGGTGTGCTTCGAAACTGTGGGCGATACGCCGGGGCGATTCGGAGTTATGTTTGAAATCCTGCCGTCGGCGTGATAGGTTACGTCGTAGAAGCGGGGAACGTAGACGATTCCAGATAGCCGCAGCAGCAGACCGTCCCGGCCGCCGGGGCGCCCGGCCCGCTTCCAGTCACGGATCACATCGGTAATGGCCAGCACGGCCTGCTCGCCGTCGCCGAGCACCACCGCGTCCAGGAAGTCCGCCACCGGCTCGGGGTTGAACGCCGCGTGGCCCCCGGCTATCACGAGGGGGTGAGACCCGGCCCGTTCGGAAGAAAAAAGAGGGATGCCCGCCAGGTCGAGCACGGTCAGCAGGTTGGTGTAGGCCATCTCGGTGGCGAAGCTCAGCCCGAGCACGTCGAAGGCGCCGACCGGCCGGTGGCTGTCCACCGTGAACTGCGGCACGCCGTGCTCGCGCATCAGCGCCTCGAGGTCGGGCCAGACCGTATAGGTACGCTCGGCGAGCACCCCGTCGCGCTCGTTCAGCACCTCATAGAGGATCTGGACGCCCTGGTTGGGCAGGCCGACCTCGTAGGCGTCGGGATAGCACAGGGCCCACCGGACGTCGGTGCCGTCCCAGTCCTTGACCACCGAGCCGACCTCGCCGCCGACGTACTGGATCGGCTTGCGCACGCGCGGCAGCAGCGGCTCAAGGTCCGGGTACACCGATTCGGCGGGCATCAAAACAGAGTAGCCGAACGGGCCGGGTTGACCGCGGTCGCGTCGGCACGGAGCTCAGCCGGACACGGTGCTAGTCGAACACGGTGCGGCGGCGATGCACCGACTGGAGCAGGCCGATCGCGATCATGTCGGCGAAGATGGCGGAACCGCCGTAGGAGACGAACGGCAGCGGGAGCCCGGTG
>Ga0335078_10001437_pt1 | contig 35920 bp, 30 predicted proteins | sample Lox_Sample_32_FD_206711 | JGI IMG/M metagenome (GOLD analysis project Ga0335078, IMG submission 206711) | Soil microbial communities from Loxahatchee National Wildlife Refuge, Florida, United States - Lox_Sample_3.2 | ecosystem: Environmental > Terrestrial > Soil > Wetlands | place: USA...
CTCGCCTGCCGCGTCCATGGGGTGCTTGCCGAGCCCTGAAACAAGATGGCCGGCGGCCGGGTGTGCCTAGGGCGGCACCATCTCGCCCTGCTGGCCCGACGAGGATCACCGCCAGCTGTGGAGCCGCAAGCGTGGCACCACCGGGTTCAACGCGCAGCTGGTCAGCCTGCTCAGCGGCAATGCGATTTAGGTTTCCGGTCCACTTCCGGGGAAAACCCATGGCGCGGCCGCGTTCGCCTGCACGCCAGTCGCGGAGATCATCCGGAACTCCCGCGGCGGGGCGCTGGCAGCCGGGGGCTCGTGTGGTGCAGCGGGCAGGCAGCGGGGGGCGGTCAGCAGCGCGCAGACCGGGACGGCGAGCGCTATGGCCGGGGCGGCCAGCAGGGCCAGAGTGAAGGCCACCGTCCGGCCAACGGCACTGCAGGGCTGCGGGGGGTCCAAGAGGCGGCGGATGCGCTGGCTACTGGCGGTCCGGGCGGCACCGAGGGCGGGAGCCGGGACTGAGGAGGTAGCCAGGACCAGCAGGGCATGCGCGAGTGGCAGCCGATGGCGGCGGGCGGCCGAGTCGTCGGCGGCCATCTCGACCAGGCCGCCGATCTCGTCGGCGGCGGTCGCCATGAACCTGACGCCAGGGAAGGCGCTCGCGAGGATCCGGGCCAGCATGATCACCAGATGGTGGCGGGCGGACAGGTGTGCCTGCTCGTGGGCCAGGACCGCCTGTAGCTGGGCGTTATCCAGGCGGTTCAGTGCGCCAGTGGTGACCACGACGCGGCCCCGGCCCGGCAGGCAGTACACCAGGGGGCGGTCGTCGTCAAGGACGACCACGCCCGCCACCGGCCCGGGCCGCCCGACCAGGGCTAGGCCCTCGGCATGCCGGGCCCGGCGGCGGCGGGCCATAGCCATCGCTGACACTGTGGCCCAGGCCAGGCGGCCGATCATGGCCAGCGACACCGCCGCCGCCGTGACGCCGATCACGATTCCCCATGCCGAAGAGTAGTGCTCGCGCAGTTCGGCTGCGGCATCCAGGTTGACTCCGGCAGGCAGGCAGGGAATCGCCGCCAGCAGGCCAGCTAGCAGGATGGACGCGACAACGCTGACGGTGAGCATCTGCCAGGCCACGATGCCGAGCTTCGGCAGCCGCCGGGGCCACGAGGCGCGCGGCAGCCACCAGGTGCCCGCCGCGGCCACCGCGAGCGCGTACGCGATCAGCAGGCCGGGGACCAGAAGCGTCACTGCGCTGGGCCTCCCTCCGCCGCGGCGTCCAGCGCCGCCCGCAACTGGGCCACCTCGTCCTGATCCAGGTCCTCCACCAAGCGCACCAGGGTGGCGGCGGGATCCCGGGCAGCGGCCAATGCTTCTCCCAGCAGGCCAGCCACATACTCCTCCCGGGAACGCAGCGTGACATAACAGTAGGCCCGCCCGTCCCGGCTGCGGCTCAGCCAGCCTTTGCGGTACAGGTTCTCCAGGACCGTCTGCACGGTGTTGAAGGCCAACGGCCGCTGACGATGCAGCTTACTAGCTACCTCGCGCACACGCAGCGGCCGGTCAGCTGCCCATATCACGTCCATGATCGCGGCTTCGAGATCGCCGAACCGGGACATCGCACCTCCCCGCCTAGCAATCTCCGCATCATAGGCACCGGGCCGCGGCCTGGCATGGCATACTGCAATGACAAGACCTAATCACCTTAGGTATATAGGTGAGGAAGGCACGATGCCGGGGTGACCAGCACGCGAGACGGCCGTTCGGCTTTTCGCCGGCACACCAGTTACGTCCGGGGGGACAGTGCTCGGTACGAATTACTCGCGGGCCGTGACCCGCAGGCCCTGGCAGCGCATCCACTCGCTGCCCTACCAGCGGTCCATCGCCCGGGCGAGCGGTCTGGCCAGCAAGGCTGCCATGGTTCGGCTGGTGGCCACCGAGGCTGTCTTCGGCGAGCAAAGCCAGCCCGCCGCAGACACCGCCGTGCCCATCCGGGTCACCGAACTGGGCGGCCAGGTGATATGGCTGCGGCCGCGTTCCCGCGACCGGGCAGCCCTGGAATTCCTCCATCTCGGACACCACCTGCCCCCGGCTGCGCTGACCGGTCCCATCCAGCACGCCGCCGTTTTCGGGGCCAACATCGGCCTGCTGGCGGCCGATCTGGCACGCCGCTACCCGCACGCCCGGTTCCTCGGCGTGGAAGCCGACCACGATAACGCTGAGCTGGCGCGGCGCAACCTGGCGCACCTGGGTGGCCGGTGCACCCTGGAAGAAGCGGCCGTCTGGCACCGTTACGAAGCGCTCGCCCTCGCCTGGGCTCCGGACGCCTGGGGACACGCGGTCATCGGCCCCACGGACCAGAATGTGCCAGGCCCGGCCGACGGAACACGGCATCTCGACGCGGTCGACGCCGGGAGCCTGCTGACCACCTTCAGCGGGCATGCACCCGTCGACTACCTGCTCGTCAACATCGAATCAGCTTGGCATGAGATGCTCCGTCACGGTCAGTGGACGGCAAACGTCCGCTGCATCAAAATTGAGATCCAAGACCACTACGACGAAGCAATTCCCCTGCTGCAAGCGCTCGGCTACGAGGCCCAGCTGGAACGCCTGAGCTGGGGCGCCTTCGTCACCGGCATCCGCCGGCCGACCTGACCGCGACACGACCCGAACCGAACCGCCTCTCGCCAGGTTCGCGCACCCGGCTCGCCGGGCATGAGCGAGCCGCAACCAGTCAGTTCGTCGCGAACTTCAGGTCCGGATCGCGACGGTGGCGGCCAGGTAGCGGTGGTCGCTGGCGAACCCTGGCCTGGCCGTGATCTGCGTGACGGCCAGGCGTGTTCCGGTCAGCAAGTGATCGATGCGGGCGAACGGCGGCACAAGGGCACCATTGGGCCACGTCATGTCGGTCGCCTTCCCGCGCGCCGCCGCCCCGTCCGTCAGCCCATCGTGCAGAAGGGCCACGAACCCTTTGTTGCCCCAGGTGGCGTTGAAATCGCCGACCACCAGCATGTTGCTGGTGCGGCTGGCGCGTACCGACCGGCCGACAGCGGCCAGCGCCGCCGACCACTCCCGCCAGTACGCGGGGAGCGGCGCCAGCGTATGCACGAGGCGCAGGCCGACCGGGCCGCCCGGCGAGTGCAGAGTGGCCTGCATCATGTACGGCATCCAGTGACCTTCCCAGGTCACGGTCTGCACACGGCAGCCGGTCAGGCGCAGCCTGGAGGCAATCAGGAATCCGGTCGCGCCGTACGTCGGCGCCACGCAACGGTAGGGGAACCTCTTCAGCACACCGGCGGCCAGCATGCTCTGCAGCGCCTCTGGCGTGAGCTCTTCCAGAGTTACGAGGTCGGTTGGGTCCTGTTCGATGGCTCGCACGTACCCGGCCGGGAAATGGGGGCTGCTGTCAATGTTCGCGTCAAGTACCCGGATAACCGGCGCACGCCATGCCCATCCCGGCACCGGAGCCGCCGCGACCAGCTCGGGCACGACGAACGCCAGCTGGGCGGCGACAATGACGGCAGCTGCCACGGACAGCCACCATCGCCGCGCTATAAGCGCGCCAGCGGCCACGGCCCAGGCCGGCAGGTAGAGGATCGGGGTGAGAGCGTTGAGCACGATCAGTGGCTCGGACGAGTCCCAGGCCACGAAGCGCAGCAAGGCAACCAGCCCGAGCACCGCAACGACCAGCCAGCCCGCTACGAACAGGCCGGACCTCACGACAACCGGCCCGCGGCGGCGGTGCGGCGGGCGGGTTTCTCCCGCCCCAACGGCTGCAGACACTTCGGGCATGATCGTCCAACGTACCGTGGGCAGCACTCCAGGTAGACTCGCGGATGCGCAGACGACAGAGTGCAGATCACAGGAATTGAGGGCCTATCCCACGACAGCCGGCGGCCAGCGCCAGCTGGCTGGGGGACGCCACATCCACACTGCCCCGCTGTTGAAGAAAGGCGGCAAGGTCGGGACCGGCCACGCCCGAATGACCACGATGTCAACCTGAATATCGGTCAGCGCAGGGAGGCATGGGTGAGCATCGGTGAAACTCTGGCGGCAGCCCGGCACCACGCCGGTCTTACCGTGACCCAGGTCAGCCAGCAGACCGGTATCGGCAAGACGATTATCACCAGTATCGAGGTCAATGACTTCGCAGTCTGTGGTGACGACACTTACACCCGCGAGTACATCCGGAGCATGGCCCGGGCGGTAGGAGCTGACCCGGAGCGGCTGGTGCGCGAGTACGGCGTGACCCGGCCACAGGCACGGACTAGCATCGACGAAACCCAGCCGATTCCGCTGGTACCGCCGGATCAGCCAGCCACACCGCCCCCGGAAGCAACCCCGGGCAAGCGGATCCGGCTGGGCTGGATCCTGGCGCTGGTGCTGGTCTGGCTGGGCCTGGCCATGTACGACATCCTGTCCGGTCCGCTCCACCTAACCAGCGTTGCACCCTCAGCCCAGTCACATCCGGTGCCGGCCCACAGTCCCGCCACCCCGGGCGGGGCCAAGCCGCCGGCATCGAAGGCGACCACCCCCGCCCCGGTCCGGGCATCCCCGCTGATCCCGGCCAGCGCCACCGCGCTCGGCCCGGATACCGCTGGTCACGGCGACCACAGCGACACGGCGCGGCTGGCGATCGACGCGGATCCGGTCACGGCCTGGCAGACCGACTGGTACGCCACGGCCCGCTTCGGGGGTCTGTATCCGGGAACCGGGCTGCTCGTGGACATGGGCCGAGTGACCACGATCACGGCCGCCCAGGTACTGCTCGGCCCGGCGCGCGGCGCCGACTTCCAGCTGCGGGTAGGCGACGCACCAGAGCTGGCCGACCTCCGGCCCGTCGCGCACGTGACCAATGCAGGCGGCCAGTTGCACCTGCATCTGGCCACCCCGGCGCACGGCCGCTATGTGCTCATCTGGTTCACCAGCCTGCCACCCAACCCCAGCCCGGCCGGAACCTTCCAGGCGAGCGTGTACAGCCTGCGGCTGGAGGGTCGGCCCTGACCAGCCAGGATCAGTCAGCTGAACAAGCAGAGTTCCATGATGAGCGCTTCGACCGCGCCCTCGCGCTCTTCGGGCTTCCCGTACCGGACCGCATGGCCCAGTTCGGTGCCGATGTGAAACTCGTCCAGGTAGCCCAGGACGCCCTCACGGCCGTGACCTAGCGCAATGTCGTACCCGAGCAGGAGAGCCGCGTGCCGCATCTCGGCCGTGGCGGCCCGGTTGAGAACGGCCCGGGTGATTCGCCATCTCAGGTCGCGTGCGTGGCATGCCGTTGTGATCCACTGGTCACGCAGGCGCCCCCGCAAGCCTTCGCACATGACTAGCATGCCCATGATCTTCTTTCGTCAGCGGAGTGCGGGCAGCGTCCCGCCCAGGCTCCCCCCGAACCGTGCCCCACCTATTGCTAAAGAGACGCTTCACGGCGGCTGGCGGTGCACATCGGCCGGGTTCTTGGTGAGGTCCCCGGCGCTGGCCATACTGCGGGGCCAGCAGCGGGCCGCGCGTGGCAGCAGTTGGCCGGCGGTCTGGGCCCAGATTTCCGGGCCACCAATTGGGCCTGACCGATTACAGCCAGGACAAGTCAACTGCCCGGCTTCCCCGGCGAGATAGCTTCGGGCAGCATACCGTGGTGCAGTGGGCGACCACGAGATCGTGGCCGGAGACGCATCCGGCCCTACTGCAGCATTCGACCAGTACGCATACGAAATTTATGCATACTGCCGGTCACGGCTGGCCCAGGAAGCCGATGCCGAGACCGCAGTGCAGGACACCCTCATCATCGCCTCCGCGAAGCTATCTTTGCTGCGCGAGCCAGGCAGGCTGCGAGCCTGGCTGTTCGCGGTAGCGCGCAACGAGTGCCTCGGACGGCTGCTGGCCGGAGCCTCGCCAGCGGCTGAGATGACCCACTACCCCCAGGCCTTCCAGCCCAGCTCCCATGAGGCGCAGGTGTGCGACCTGGTCCTGGCGGCGCTCGGCGAGCTGACGGCCAGCGAGCGGGAACTCATAGAACTGAACGTGCGCCACGAACTGGCGGGCGCCGACCTTGCCAGCGTTCTTGGCGTATCCCGCAACCGGGCCGAGGAACTGGCCGGGCAAGCCCGTTCCCGGTTCGAAAGATTGCTAAGCGTGCTGCTCGCAGCGTCTCCCACGCTCGAGCACAGCGCAGGCCCGGCCAGCGCCACCAACGGGTGGGACGATGGGCTGGGTGCCGGGCGCGGGCCTGGCGGGCCCAGCGCCACGATCATGCTCGGCCTGCTCGTGCCGCCCACGGTCCCCGCCTCCCTGCGAGAGCAGGTATCCCATCTGCTGACCGACCCCTCGCCAGGGCCGGCATCCTACCGTGACCGGGTCATCAGCCGGTCGAATTCCTTCGGTGCTGACGGCTTCCCGGTGCAGCGGGCGGCTCCGGCCGCCTTCACCTGGCGCAGCAGCCGGGCGATGGCAGCCATCGCAGCCGTCGCGGTGGTGGCCCTGGCCGGTGGCGGGGTGCTGGCGGTTAATCTCAGTGCGGGCCACCGGGACTCCCCGCCGGCCGCGGTGAGGCACTCAGCGTCCCCGGCCCCCGCTGGAACCATCGGTAGGACACCGCGCGCGTCTGCGCCCGCGCCCAGGCCAGCGCCAGCCGCCTCCAGCCCAGCGGGGAACCAGCCTGCCGGTGTTTCATCGGCTGCAGCCGCGCCTAAGCAGTCGAAATCAGCGCGGAAACTGCCCTCGTCGACGCCCACCCGCAAAGCGCCCAGGAGCACGCCCACCCGCAGTCGGCCGCCGGTCACCAGCTCGCCGAGCGGTTCGCCTACTGTCTCGCCGAGCGGTTCACCCACCAGCACGGCGACCAGTTCGCCGACCAGCCCTTCAGCCGGAAAGAAGACCACCCTGATCACTGAGCTGCTGAACCTGATTCCCTAGCCCCTCGGCGGCTGCTACCGCTGCTCTGGCGACAGGCTTCATCCCTGTCGCTTACGACGCGAACCGGTCAAGAAACGTGAGCTGCTGACCACAGCTGGCGTAACTGGCTGGTGAGAGCTGGGACAGCCGACCACACCAGGGAGCCGCCCAGCCTTACCCGGCCCTACCCAGATCGAGTGACACGCCGACGCAACTCGAACGCGATCTCACCGAAAACAAGTGACGGGTCACCCCAGGGCGCATCGCGCAATCCCATCAGCCGCCGCCACAGACTCAGGCCTGACGGCTCAAAGGTATACTTCGGGAATACCCGGTGAGAGACGCCTGGGATGGACCTGCTCGGAGGGCCGGCGGCTCCATCGCGTATCCAGCGGGCAAGCCCCCCGAATAGGTCCACCTTCGCCGGTATCGTGGCATCAGACGACCCCCAGTTCCGAGGGTTAAAGTCGACGAACCGGAACTCGCCATCTTCATCAAGCACGAAGTCGAACGATGCCAGCCCGGTCCATTCCAGGTTCTTGCATATGATCTCGGCTGACTGCTGGAGCGACGATAGGTACGGCTCGGCCGCGGAATCTATCTGGAATGAGAGCCCAGTCAATGGAGGCCACACAACAGTCTTCTTGCCAGCATAGAAATGTACCGCTTCACCGTGGACGAATAGAGCACCGGCCAGATAAGTTGGCCCTGCATAGTAGCGCTGCGCCGAGACAGATGACCCCATGAAGGAGAACTCCTCGAATGAGCGGATGACATCATCTGGAGTGCGGCACAGGGCGACCCCACTGCTTCCCACGGACTGGCCTGCCTTGACTATGAGGGGCAGACCGGCGGCTATCGCCTGGCGGCAGTCGCCGATATTGCGGAGGGGCACCGAGGTGGGGATTGACACTCCCCAGGCACACGCTTCCTCCAGCAGTAGGGCGCGATCGAGGAGCAACGGCCTGATCGCCGGATCCACGTTGGGGAGGCAGCGTTCCTGAATATGCCCCGGCTGATCCCAGATCCAGTAAAGAGCATTCTCGGTGCACGGGATGATGCAAGCCGGATTGACTCTTTCGACCATGGCCAGGAATGAGTCAGATGGCCCGGGCACGAGCGCTTCCTCGAGGTACGACCGGTATGGGTATGCCATGCGCAGGCCGCGTGGCCGCCGGAGAAACGGCGTGAAAACATGCAGCTTTACCCCGTGCTTTGCCAGCTGATAGGCGAAGAAATCAGCGCTGCCCCACGTTGTGTCAACCAGGATGACATCTGGCTGGGCGCCAGCACCCTGGGTGTGCCCAAAGACCATCCTGGTCTCCCTAATTTCGCGGCGTCGTCGCCCGGCCCGGACCTGGATTCGACGCTAAGTGATGGCCAGCTCACCCGAGGGATCGCCATCCCCACGGGGGAGGTAACGGTCCGGCCGACGTGGTGCGCCGGGGCGCTGCTCCCGCGGCATGGTACCGCGCACGGCTCCTATTGTGCAGGTAAACTCGGATGCCTCCGCGGCTGCCCAATTATCAGCACGGCGGTTCACCAGCCCTCGCGGCTGACAGTGCCCAGCAAGGCTGACAGCGTCCAGCAAGAATGGTGCGCAGCACACGCATGACTTCACCTAATTAAGTTAGGTTGTTTACGTCATGCACACGAGAGCCGCCGGAGCTGGGCACCTCAGAAACATCGAGGCCGGCCTGGGGTACACGGATGTTAGCCAGGGTTTCCACATCAAAGCCGCCACCGCACAGCGGTCGTCACCGCCAGGAGCAGATTCAGGAATAGGATCCAGCCCAGCTACCGGGACAACACGCCGCCAGAACGCGTTGTAACCAGCAGCGGTCGGTGTTCTCAGCATGGTAGGGCTTGTTCACGCCCGCGACCGGGTGGCTATTCCCAAGCCTGCGAAAGCGCGTGAGGGCAGCTCGCCCACGTCCGCTGAGCCGTCTGCGCCGGCGGCAGTGATCCTAAGCGTGGCAGGGCCGTGGCTCCGGGTCCGGCTACCCGAGCGCACGCCGAACCGCGTCGGCCACTCTGACCTGCTGCTCCTCGGTGATCTGCGGGTACAGCGGCAGCGACAGCAGCTGCCCGGCCGCAGCCTCGGCGACTGGGAAGTCGCCTGGGCCGTAGCCGAGGTGCCGAAACGCAGGCTGCAGGTGAACGGGCACCGGATAGTGAATTCCAGCCTGGATTCCTTCGTCCTGCAGGCACCGGAGGACATGGTCCCGCCGCGGGATCCTGATCACGTACAGGTGCCAGACGTGCTCATTGCCAGGCGCCGTCGCCGGCAGAATGACATTGGGCACGTCGGCGAGCAGTTCCGAATACCGGCTCGCTGCCTGCCGCCTCGCCTGGTTGCCAGCGGCTAGCTTGCGGAGCCTGGCCCGCAGCACGACTGCCTGGAGTGTGTCCAGCCGGGAATTGAACCCGATCGTAAGGTGCTCGTAGCGGCGCTCCGTTCCGTGATCGCCGAGCAGCCTTACCTGCCGGGCGTACTCGGCCGATTCAGTCAGGACCGCCCCGGCATCACCGTAAGCGCCCAGATTCTTGCCTGGGTAGAAGCTCACACCGGCCAGCAAGCCGAGCGAGCCAGCCGGCCGGCCGCCTTGCGTTGCGCCGTGTGCCTGCGCGGCGTCCTCGATGAGCACGGCTTCTTGCTGACCAGCGACCTGGGCGATGGCTGCCATCGGCGCCATCTGGCCGAAGAGGTGCACGGGGAGCACCGCTCCCGTCTCCGGGCTCAGCGCCGTTTCGAGGGCGTGCGGATCGAGCAGCAGGTGATCCGGATCCACGTCAGCAAACGCGGGCCGGGCTCCCGCCCGCACGACTGCTTCCGCGGTTGCCACGAACGTGTTGGCCGGCATGATCGCCTCAGTTCCAGCAGGGACCCCGGCCGCGCGCAAGGCCAGTTCGATCGCGTCGGTGCCATTGGCCACACCAACGCAATGGGCGACACCGGTGAAGGCTGCGTAGTCGCGCTCGAAGGCCGCCACCACCTCACCCTTGATGAACGCGGCGCTCGCGATGACGTCATCGAAGCCGGCCCCGATCTCGGCTGCGACCTCAGCATGCGCAGCCCGCAGGTCGACCAGCGGTATCGTTGCGATGGTGTCGGCGTGACCGGCCACATTTCCCCTTGTGCGTAGTCGCGTCTGCGGTAATCCTGTCCCTGGTCCGGACCAGATACTACTGTCGCCCCGACGGTAACCGATTCGCCGGCCCGGCGGGCCCGCGGCCGCACCGTGCAAGTGCGGAAACACCCAAGTGCATGGCCCGGGCTGGGTAGGATTCCGGAGAATTCACAGTACCGGGCGGTAACGGGAGACGCGGCTGTGCAGGACATCCGGGTGGCGCCCTCAGCGGACGTGGACGAGCGGGCAGAACTTGGGGCAGGCACCAGGGTGTGGCACCTGGCGCAGGTCCGGGAAAGGGCACGGCTCGGGCGCGACTGCATCGTGGGCCGAGGTGCCTACGTCGGCCCAGGTGTCGTCATCGGGGACAACGTCAAGCTGCAGAACTACGCCCTGGTGTACGAGCCCGCCAGGCTGGAGAACGCTGTCTTCATCGGCCCAGCCGCGGTACTCACCAACGACGTTTATCCGCGATCAGTCGGGCTGGCCGGCCAGCTGAAGCGACCCGCGGACTGGGCTGCGCGTGGGGTCGTGATCCGGGAGGGCGCATCGGTCGGCGCCCGGGCGGTCATCATCGCCGGAGTGGAGATCGGCCGCTGGGCGCTCATCGCCGCGGGCGCCGTGGTCACCAGAAACGTGCCTGATTTCGGGCTCTACGCGGGCGCGCCCGCCCGGCGCATCGGATGGGTGGGCCGGGCCGGCGTCACGCTGCTGGCGGAACGCGACATGCAGTGGCGGTGCCCGGAAACACGCGAGCTCTACACCGAGTCTGATGGCCTGCTGCGGGCTACCGAACCCGGGACAGAAAGTAACCCGTGACTCACTAGCTGCACTCAAGTACGCAAAACCTCAAAAACCCGCCAGCTGTGGGTAACATTTTGCCGCGAACCGCGCGTCTAGTATCCACAGGGGATACCGCGAGACGCGTCCTGAGTTGCCGCGTTGCCCTGGCTCGCTGGGCTGGCCTGCCGCTCGCCGGGGCCGGCGGCGGCAAGAGGAGATGCGTGCCGTGGCTCGCCGGCCAGCCGCCCCCGGACGATCGAGTTCATCCCGGTGGTGACGACGGCCCGAACTGGAGAGGATAATGAACGGAGAGCGGCATACCGGCGGATCAGCCGCACCCATCGGCGTGGCGGTGGTGGGCGCGGGTTACTGGGGCCCCAACCTGGTGCGGAACTTCGCCAGCGCCCCCCAGTACCGGCTCACCTGGCTGTGCGACATCAACAAGTCCCGGGCGGAGCAGGTCCTCGGGCCGTACTCGACCGTGGGCGTGACCGATGACCTGGAGGTCGTGCTGGCCGACGAGCGGATCGACGCCGTGGCCATCGCCACCCCGGCCGGCACCCACCTGGACATCGCGCTGGCCGCCATGCGCGCCGGCAAGCACGTGCTCATCGAGAAGCCGCTAGCCGCTACCTACACCGAGGGGCTACGCCTGGTCGAGGAGGCAGAACGCGCAGGCCTGGTGCTGATGTGCGACCACACCTTCTGCTACACCCCGGCCGTGCTGAAGATCCGTGAGCTGGTGCACTCGGGGGAGATCGGGGACCTGCACTTCTTCGACTCGGTGCGGATCAACCTGGGCCTGGTCCAGCCAGACATCGATGTGCTGTGGGATCTGGCTCCGCATGACATATCAATCCTGGAGTCGGTCCTCCCACCCGGGATCCAGCCGCTGTCGGTCGCCGCGCACGCAGCAGACCCGATCGGCACGGGGCAAGCCTGCGTCGCGTTCGTGACGCTGCGGCTGACCGACGGGGCGATCGCCCACTGCCACCTGAACTGGCTCTCACCCACGAAGGTCCGGACCACCATGATTGGGGGCTCCAAGCGGGCCCTCGTCTGGGACGACCTCAACCCGCTGCAGCGGGTCACCGTGTACGACCGGGGCGTCGACCTGGTGCCCGCCCAGGACGCCCGGGCCGAGGACCGCAGGAAGGCGTTTGTGTCCTACCGCACCGGCGACCTGGTGTCCCCCGCGCTCACCGAGCGCGAGGCCCTGGCCAGCATGGTGGAAGAATTCGCCGACTGCATCCGGACTGGACGGCCGCCGCTCACCGACGGGCGCTCCGGGCTCCGCGTCCTGGACATCCTCGAGGCCGCGTCGCGCAGCGTGGAATTGCACGGCGCCCCCGTGCCGCTGCGCGGGATACAGCCGGACGGTCCGGTGGCCTCCAGGCTGGCCAGCCAGGAAGGCGCGATATGAGCCGAGTCGACGTCGTCATCCCGTGCTACAACTACGGCCGGTTCCTGGCTGCCTGTGTCCGCGGTGCCCTCGATGACCAGCCGGGCGTGGACGTCCGGGTCCTGATCATCGATGACGCGTCACAGGATGACAGCGCAGAGATCGCGCGCCAGCTCGCGGCCGGTGACGACCGGATCGAGCTGCGGGTGCACACCGAGAACCGCGGGCACATCGCCACGTTCAACGAGGGCCTGATCGACTGGGCCGACGGCGACTACTGCGTGCTGATCTCCGCCGATGACAAGCTCTGCCCGGGGGCGCTGGGCCGGGCCGCCGACCTCATGGACACCCACCCCGAGGTGGGGTTTGTCTACGGCGAGGTCCTCAAGTTCCACGACGGTGAGCCCATACCCCCGGCCCAGACGCAGGTGCGCGGCCAGGCAATCTGGCCCGGCCACGAGTGGGTCGCGCAGCGCTTCCGGGAGGCGCACACCGTCGTCTTCTCGCCCGAGGTGGTGGTGCGGACGTCGGTCCAGCACAAGGTGGGCGGATACAACCCCGACCTGTACCACACCTCGGATGTAGAGATGTGGATGCGGCTGGCCTCGGTCTCCGACGTGGGCTACATCCACGCCAGCCAGGCCTGGAAGCGCCAGCACGACGGGATGATGTCCAACGAGAACGATGAGCTGATGCACCTCGAGCAACGGCGGGGCGCCTACGAGTCGGTGATCCGCCAGTACGGGGACGTGCTGCCCAACCCAGCACAGCTGTCCGACGTGGTGCACCGCCAGCTGGCCAAGGAAGCCCTGTGGACCGCCGCCCGCGCCTATGACACCCGGCAGACGGGGAAGGTGCCGGTGGCCGACCTGGAGAGGTTCGCGTTCGACTGCTGGCCCGCGGCGGCCAGCCTGGGAACCTACCGCAGCCTCCAGTGGCGCCGCCGGGTCGGGCCCGCCATCGCACCGTACTTCCAGCCGCTCGTCTGGCCGCGCCTGCTGGCCCGCGAAACGCTCGGCCTGGCCCGCCAGGTGAAAGAGAAGCGGGCCTAGTAGCCGGCCACGGCGCACCCGCAGCGGCCGGCCGCCGGCCTACCCGCCAACGAGATCAGATAGCGAGGGGACATCGTGATGCAGGGACAGCGCTGCCTGGTGACCGGAGGAGCCGGCACGATCGGATCGACGATCGTCGACCAGCTGGTCGCGGCGGGTGCCGGCGAGATCGTCGTGCTGGACAACCTCGTCCGCGGCCGCCGGGAAAACCTGGCCCAGGCTCTGGACAGCGGGCGGGTCCGCCTGGAGGAAGGGGACATCCGCGACCGGGACCTGGTGCGGCGGCTGATGGACGGGATGGATCTGGTGTTCCACCAGGCCGCCATCCGCATCACGCAGTGCGCGTCCGAGCCGCGCCTGGCCCTGGAGGTCCTGGTGGACGGCACTTACGAGGTGGTCGAGGCGGCCGCCGACGCTGGTGTCGGCAAGGTCGTGGCCGCCTCCTCGGCCTCCGTCTACGGGCTGGCCGACCACTTCCCCACCACAGAGCGGCAGCACCCATACGACAACGACACCCTGTACGGGGCGGCCAAGACGTTCAACGAAGGGCTGCTGCGCAGCTTCCATGCCATGCGCGGGCTGGACTACGTGGCGCTGCGCTACTTCAACGTCTACGGGCCGAGGATGGACATCCACGGCCTGTACACCGAGGTGCTGATCCGGTGGATGGAGCGGATCGAGGCCGGCCAGCCGCCGCTCATCCTCGGTGACGGCAAGCAGACAATGGATTTCGTCTACACCGAGGACATCGCCCGGGCGAACCTGCTGGCCGCCGCCAGCGATGCCACCGACCAGGTCTTCAACATCGCCAGTGGCACCGAGACCAGCCTCATCGAGCTAGCCCAGGCGCTGCAGCGGGCCATGGACAGCGACATTGACCTGGAATTCGGGCCGCCGCGGGGCGTGAACGGCGTGCCCCGGCGCCTGGCCGACACGTCTGCTGCGGCGCGAGTACTCGGCTGGAAGGCCGAGGTCAGCCTGGAAGAGGGGCTGTCCCGGCTGGTGGCCTGGTGGCGGGAGCAGCGATGATCCCAGTGATCCGCCCGCTGCTGGGAGCCGAGGAGGTGGCTGCCGTCGCGGAGGCCATCAGCTCTGGCTGGATCGCCCAGGGGCCCCGCGTCGCGGAGTTCGAGACCGCATTCGCCCGGGCTATCGGCGCCGGGCACGCGGTGGCCGTGTCGTCCTGCACCGCAGGCCTGCACCTGGCCATGGTCGCGGCGGGCGTATCGGCCGGGGACGAGGTCGTGGTCCCGTCACTGTCCTTCATCGCCACCGCCAACGCGGCGCGTTACGTCGGCGCCCAGGCTGTGTTCGCCGACGTTGACCCGGCGACCCTGAACCTCACCCCGGCCCTCGTCGAGCCGCTGCTGACCGACCGCACGCGGGCGGTGATCCTGGTGGATCAGGCCGGCGTACCCGCGGACCTCGATGCGATGCGGGCGCTCTGTGAGCCCCGCGGTATCACCGTGGTGGAGGACGCGGCCTGCGCTGCGGGCGCCACCTACCACGGCCGGCCCGTCGGCGCGGAAGCCGAGCTGGCGGCGTTCTCCTTCCATCCCCGCAAGCTGCTCACCACCGGGGAGGGGGGCATGATCACCACTCCCGATCCGGCTGTGGCGGCCAGGCTCCGCCGACTGCGCGAGCATGGGATGGACGTGAGCGCGGCGGCCCGCCACGCTGGCCGGCAGCCAGTGTTCGAGCGCTATCTGGAAGTCGGTTACAACTACCGGATGACCGACCTGCAGGCCGCGATCGGCCTGGTGCAGCTGGGCCGGCTGGATGAGATGGTCGCTCGCCGCCGCCAGCTCGCGCAGCGGTACCATCGGCTGCTCAGCCATATCCCGGGGCTGACGATGATCACCGACCCTGATCACGGGACCACCAATTTCCAGTCGTTCTGGGCCGCGCTGCCCGATGGCTTCCCAGTGACCAGGAATGAGCTGCTGCAGCGGCTGGCTGAGGCCGGCATCTCTGCCCGCCGGGGGATCATGGCCACCCACCTGGAGCCGGCCTACGCGGACGAGGGAAGCCCCGTCAGCCTCCCGGTGACCGAGCGGCTATCCGCCTCCAGCCTCATCCTCCCCCTCTTCCACCAGCTCACGCACGAGGAGCAGGACCAGGTGATGGCCGTCATCTTCGATGCTGCCGGGCTGTCCTTTACGCCCGGACAGCAGTCGACGGCTTCGGCGCTCAGCTGACCCGTACGGGCCGGCCCGGTGGCTGGGCCCGGGGCCCCCGCGGCTTCTGGGCTAGTGCCACTCTTCCCAGTTGTCGTAGGCACCGGCCAGCGCTGCACGGAAGATCATGGGCCGGTCGACCCGGCCGATGAAGGTGCGCGCGATGGTGCCCTCGGGTCGGGTGTTGACGCTTTGCGCGTACACCGCGGTATAGCCCGCCTCAGCGGCCGCCACCGAGGCGGCCGGGGTCCAGTTGGCGGACTGGCCCAGTGGGATGGCGAACTCGTCGATCTCGATGTCCAGCATCCGGCGCAGGTCCTGGCGGGAGACCTCGAGCTGGCGGCGTATTTCGCCGGGCTCAAGCCGGCCGAAGTCGGGGTGGGTCACCGAATGGCTGGCCACGGTCATCCCGCCCTCTTGCAGGGCGCGAACGCCCCGCCAGTCCAGCACGAGGGGGCGGTAGCTGGCGGGAACCGGGCCGTTCGCCCACCCTGTGACCACGAACGCGGTGGCCGGGATGCCGTGATGGCGCAGCACGGGCAGGGCGTTGGCCAGCACACTGGTCAGCCCGTCGTCGAAGGTCAGCGCGAGCTGGGGCTTGTCCGGCTCGGCCAGCACGTCGGCCGGGGTGGCGAAGCTCCAGCCGTCGTCCACCGCTATCTGCAGCTGGCGCTCGAAGTCCCGCGGGCGGACATCGTTGATCCCCCATTGCGGGGTTCCGACCGAGTGATAGGCGAGGATCCGGCCGCGGCGGACCGGGGCCTGGCCCGCTGCTATCCGGTGACGGGCAGCCAGGCCCCAGCGCTCGCCGCACAGCCGACCCCAGACGGCACTCTGGTACGCGACCCGGCGCGGGTGGTAGTTACCGAGGGTACGGCGCACCGATTCGACGTCCATGATCAGGATCCGCCGCCGCCCGGGCGGCGCCGCCGGGCGGACGGCACAGCAGGCCGGGGCTTGCTGCCGTGCTCCGTCTCAGGCCACCGACTCATTCAGCGATTCTTCCGCCGCCGGGGCCGTGGTGGTGAGCGCGGTGACTTGGGGATCCCGAGCCACCTCCATGGCCTGCCCCTGCCCCTGCTCCCGGGCCTGCTGCTGGTGAGCCCGGAGGTTCCGGGAGTGGCGGCGCTCGGCCAGGATGGTGCGGAGGACCCGCAGGCCGTCGTGGAACGCGTTCAGGTTGCTGACCCCGTGGATCCGGGGGCTCTCGAAGCTGGGCACCTCGGTGATCACCAGGCCGGCCTTGGCCACGCGGATGTTCACCAGCGTCTCCACCTCGAAGCCATCACCCCACAAGCGGCCATCCGGGCCAGGGCTGCACGGGGAAACGGGGTCCAGGCCAATAACCGGGACCACATGGCGCCAAAACGCGTTATAACCGTAACAAAGATCGGTGTACCTGGTCTTGTAGATCATGTTGACAGCTGCGATGAGGATCCGGTTACCTAGCCGACGGAGCCGGGTAATGTCGCTACTTCCCCCGCCGTGGGCAAATCTGCTCCCCTTGGCGAAGTCAGCCCCCTCGACGAGAGCCCTGACGAACTTCGGGATCTCACTCGCGTCCGCTGAGCCATCCGCATCGACCATGGCGATAATATCGCCGGTCGCGACGGCGAACCCGCACGCCAGGGCGTTCCCCTTGCCCCGGCGGGTCTGCATCACGATCCGCACGCCCGGGCACAGCTTCTTGGCGATGGCGACGGTGTCGTCCACGGAGTGCCCATCGACCACGATCACCTCATGCACGTCGGCCGGCATGCCCGCGAATACATGCGGCAAATTGCGGGCCTCGTTCAACGTCGGGATAACGACGGAGACGCGCGGCCAGGACGTGTCGTCGCGGCGGACGGTCATAGGTAACCCTTCCGGGACTCATAGTGACGCTTGGGCAATTCAGGGTGAGCAAACCTTTCGTAGAGATGACGCATGTCCCGGCGGGTTGGTTGACAGCCCGAAATAGATAACTATATGTAGTCACTAATGCCGGGATCGTGAGCAAGTTGCTGGCCAGTTCGGCGCCGCGCCAACCCGGGCCATAGCAGGAACCGGGGCCCGGCATCGATCGCGGCCACCCGCATGGGCCGGCCGCGCCGTCTAGGTATCGTCCGCCTTGCCGGGCCGGTGACGGCCGGAATAGTTGCGGTCCGGCCGGGAGGGCGGCGGGCTGGGCAGAGTGTCCTGGCCGCCGCCGGGCCGCGGCCGGCCACGATTGTCCGGCGAGCCACCTGGGGACCGGGACGACCGCGGGCGGCCATCCCCCTCATCCGGAAGCTCCGACGGACGAGCCCGGCGGCCATTCTCGTGCAGCGGACGGCCAGTACGTTGCGGCCGCTCGGCCGGGCCACCGATCCGGCTCTCCGTGGCGAGCCAATCTTCCGCCTCCCCCGGCCCTCCCGCCGGACCGTCCGGCCTGTCCCGTCGCCCAGCCCGGCCATCCGGAATCCCCGAACGCCCGGCCGGATCGCCCGGCCCCCAGGCGGACCAGGCCGGGGCACCAGCTGCCCGCGGTGGCCAGTCACCTTGGCCCATGAGGTCACCAGGGCCATCTCGGCCCCGCCGCCACCGCGCCGGCGGGCGAGCCAGCCTGGCTGGCTGCTCCGGCGGCGCAGTCCGATCAGCCGGACTACCGACTGCCCCGAGCCGCCGGGCCCGCTCAGCCCGGGCGTCCCGGGCGGACCGGGCGGGCCGGGCGGGCCGGGCGAACCGCCCGCCCGCCGACTGGAATGCCGAGACCGGCGCCCCAGCATTCGCGCCTGCCGCTGCGGCTGTGTGGGAGCCCGGCCGCAGGGCAGCCACCACGGTGGGGATTCGCGCTACTGCCACCACGACGTCCGCAGCGACGCCAGCGATCGCCACGCCGTTGACTCCGAACCGCCCGAGCAGCAGCCAGCTCCCGCCCAGCGTCATGACCGCCAGCACGAACTGGCCCACTGTGGCCCGGCCGGGCTTCCCGGCGATGCGGTCCAGCGCGAAGGCCATGCCGTAGAAGCTGCACGGGAAAAGGCTAACCGCCAGCAGCTGGAGCAGGGTGGCGGTGCGTGCAGCATCGGCAGACGCATAGAGATGGATAATCAGCCGCGCACCCAGGATCAGGGCTATTGTCGCCGGTATCATCGTCAGCACACACCGCCGGAGTACGCCCCGGGTGAGCTGTGCCAGCCGCTCAGGTGACGCTGAACCTTCGACCGTCAGGCCGGTGGAGAAGTTGAGTCCGATCGTTATCGCGCCGGACGTGATGATCCCGGCTATGTAGTAGCTTCCACTCGCCTCCGGGCCCAGCGCCGACAGCACCAGCAACGGCATGAGGTTTCCGGCGACCTGGCTGAACAGCAGGCCGGCGTAGTCGACTGAGGCGAACCGGCTGAGCTGCCGCAGCCGCACGCCGCCCGGGACCAGGTCATGACTGCGCCGCTGCTTGAGATAGCGGTAGAAGATCAGCCAGTTGATGATCGGCACGAGCGCGATCAGCGGGGCGGTCCACGAAGTAAGGATGTCGGTGGAGCGCATCACCACCACCCCGGCCACCAGCAGGGCCAGCTTCATAACGCCGAAGACCAGGTTCTCCAGCGGAATGATGTTCGGGCGCTGCAGGCCGACGAGCGCGGCATCCTGCAGCGTGAACAGCTCCCAGGCGACGACGCCCACGATGAACAGGGCCGACACGGTGGCCGAGGCACTCATGAAGTGCCACTGCGAGCTGAGCCGGGGCACGACGAGAGTGAATATCGCCCCGCCGGCCAGGGCCGCCAGAGTGGTGACCAGATAGCTGAGCTTGATGAGCCTACCGGCCGACCACGAGCCCAGCTGGGGCAAGAAGCGCATGAGCGTGCTGCTCAGGTTGAGCTGGGCCAGCGTGGCCACCAGCATCAGCGCAGAGATCAGCGCGGAGGCGCGGCCCAGCGCAACCGCGCCGTACAGCCGGGCCGCGACCGCCCAGTAGCCCACGCCGATGAGGTTGGTCACGATCGTGTTCGCGGCCAGCACGTAGCCGCCACGGTAGAGCGGGTTCCGCAGCTCGGAGAAGATCCTGGTGATGAAGTTGCCCGAGCTAGCAGGGGCCTGGGCCTCCCGGGGAGGCCGCTGCGGAGGCAGCCGGTACGGAATGAGGCGCCCATCCACCACCGGCAGGTGGGACATGGTGACGGTGTCATCTTCGGAGTAAGGGCGCCACTCTCGCGCCCGCTGGTCATCCCAGCCCTGCACGTCGCCCCGGGATTCCATTCATCTCCAACAGATAAGGCCCGCTGTCAGAGTAACTGGCCTGCTGCGGGCAGAAGTCTTACCGCCAGGCTCGACTTTTCAGGCGGGCCGGCCTGCACTGCCCGGCCGGGCCCGGCTGGGGCAGGCCGCCACAGTGGACGGCGCAACCAGCGCGGCGCAGGCCAGACACAGCCGAGTCGCCGTTTACTCCCGGAATCAGTCGGCCGTTAGCGGGGGAGGCGCACTGCCCTGGCAGTACTGCCGGGGCTCTTCCTGCACTCAGTTGAACGGCAGTCCTCGCGGACCTCAAGCCATGATACAACGGCCCTCCAGGGAAGGCCCAGGAGCGCCAAGGCCCAGGAGCGCCGGTTTGGCGGATCAGCCGCCCCGGGCCACCCGGGACGCCTGCCGGGACGACCGGTAGTAGCGCACCGCCCCGGCGAGCACCCCGCGCGCTTCATCCCAGGCCAGGCGCTTGCCGTGGGCCTGCATCTGGCCTGCCGTCGAGGCTTGCCGCATACGCTGCCGCACCGCGGCCACCCGGCGCAGGCCATGCCCGAGCATGACCACGGGCAGTCGGCCGTCCCCGAGGTGCTTAGCCAGGTAGGCGCCCAGGCCGTAGCCATAAGAATAGATCTGCTCACCTAGGGCCTGGGTGTCGGCCCGGTGCTGGTGCCAGACCAGCGCCGAGGGCAGGTAGCAGATGCGCCCGCCGGACAGGATCAGGCGGAGGAAGATGTCCAGATCCTCGCCGCCGCGGCCCGGGCTCCCCGCGCCGAGCAGCGGGTCGAAGCCGCCCAGGCGCTCCACGGCCGCCCGCCGCACGGCGAAGTTGGCGCCGGTGCCGAAGATCCCAGCACTGTACGGGTACAAGCCAGACGGGTGGCGGTGCGCGGCGAGATCGTAACGGCGCGGCTCGAACGCCTCACCCCACGAGTACCGGGAGTCGAAATAGCGTTCCGGCCCGGTGTCCAGCGAACTCGACGCGACCAGCCCGGTAATGCATACCGCTTCCGGGTCGGCCGCGAAGCCGGCGGCGATAGCCAACGGCCAGGTCGGGTCCACCCGGGTGTCATCATCGGTGAACGCGATGAGATCGTACTTGGCTGCGGCTATGCCGTGATTGCGGGCCCGGGACAGGCCCGGGCTCGGCTCGCACGTGTAGCGGAGCCGGGGATCCTCCGCCACCAGCCCGGCGACCAGCTCGCGGGTGGCCGGCCCGGAGGGCGCGTTGTCGACAACGAGGACCTCCAGCAGCTCGCAGTCGACCCGCTGGAAGGTGCGCAGCACCGTCTCCAGCCCGGCCGTGCGATTCCGAGTGCAGATCACGACGGTCACCCCGGGATATTCCAGACCCGCGAACCGGCGCGGGCAGGCCACCGCTGCTGCCCATGCGTCTGCGCCGCCGCTGTCCCACTGGTCGTGCTGCCGCACCGCATCGGCCAGCGCCACCTCGGCCGCGGCCCGGGCCCGCCCGGTCAGCGTGGCTTCCGGCTGAGCCGGGACCGTGACATAGCCCAGCGGCGCGCCATGCTTGCGGACCAGGATCCGGGCCTCGCCGTGACGGTCGGCGAGCGGGCCGCCCACCGCAGCCACCGGCTGGCTGCGATCCAGGTCCAGCAGCCCGACCCAGATGCTTTCGTCCGTCATCGCGGCCCCCGTTCTGCTCGGCATCCCGGCGGGGCCGTGGTCGGCCACCGGACTGATTCTGGCGGCCGCCGCCAGGCAGGCCCCGCAGCGCGGAAGGAACCGCGGCGTTCCGGGCATGACTGGAACATCACGGCAAGTCTGGCTTAACGAAAGCCGCGCTCAACTGGTTTCCGCAAAACCGATGTCGGGCGGGCGGCTCAACCGGCCCGGTCAACCGGGGCTCACCCCGCCGCGTACCCGGAGGTTGGCGCTCTTGACCGCTTCCCGGGCCGAGGACTGCAGGGACCGCACGCTGCGCCGACCGCCGGGGGGAAGGCTGTCCCAGAACAGCAGCCGCAGCCCCCAGCTGCTGCGCAGCAGGCGGCCGAGGCCGACCTCCCGAGCCTGCTCCGCCCACCGCTCGGCCAGTTCCTCATCCACGCCGTACTTGAAGGCGGTAACGGCGGGACGGAGGTAGGCCAGGCCACGTGGCAGGCGCCGCAGCTTCGGCGTCTGGGCGGACAGCAGGTCATCGATCGCGGCCAAGCTGCCGGGCTGGTCCCGGGTCGTTGACCCTGGCCGCAACCGCAGGTCGACCAGGAAATGCTTATTACCCCACATCACCGGGGTCCTGGACCGGTGCGCGATCCGGAGCCACATCTCGACATCCTCGACGTGGTTGGTGTTCTCCTCGAATCCGCCCACGTCCTCGAAACACGAGGTGCGTAGCAGCAGCGTGCTCCCGTTCCGGGCCGGGTTGGCGCCAACCAGGAAATCGTCGAAGTCATACCGCCCCGAGCGCTGCAGCTGGAAGAAGACGGGACGACCGTTTTCCAAAACCATCCGGGACCGGCAGAATACTGCGCCAACATCCGGCGGAAGCGACTCTATGAGCGAAATCTGCCGTTCCAGGAAATCTGGGTGCCATCTGTCATCGCCATCCAGGAAGGCGATGTACCTGGCTTTCGATTCACGGATACCGACATTTCTCGCCGCGCTTACGCCACGATGTTCCCCCGGAACCAGCCGGATCCGGGGGTCAGCACCCGCGTGCACCCGGACGACCGCGACTGAATTATCGGTGGAGCCGTCGTCCACCACGATGTACTCGAAGTCCGTGAACGTCTGGCCCAGGACGGAGTCAACGGCCTCGCCGATGTACTTGGCCACATTGTAGGCAGGCGTAACGACGGTGACGGCCGGTGCCGCAGAGGTGTATGGGTGACCCATTAACGTGACACCAATCGTGAGATAGGGACATACCCTAGCAGATCACCGCCGGGCCGGGCAGGGCCGGCGACGGCGTGCTGTGGCAAATGGATAACTTCCGGGCCTCCCGGATATTGCCCAAAGTGTGCCACCCAACCGGGTAATACCCGGGCAGAGGCCGCTCCCCTGCGGCCACTGGGCCACTACCGGTCCGGCGGTACGGCCCCTGGGGGCTGCGGGCCAGCCGCGGCCACGGCGGGAAGCGCGCGACGATCCCGTGCGCATACCCCCGGTCACCGCGCCTGCCCGCTGGGTAACGGCCGGGCCGCAGCGCCGCGCGGTAAGGGCGGCCAGGAATGTCAACCCGGGATTCTGGATCATTCCGTGCCCACTCGCTGGCCGCATCCGGCCGCCTGCGGCTCACGCCGGGCCAGGTTGCCTGGCCCGGCATTTCCAGCGGTTGGTTCCGCCAAGGCCCTGATTATCCCCCCGATACTTGTTAGCATTCGTGCTTGTGTCGGCACATGTACCATACTGGGCAGCTATGCCCATATTCGCGGTAGTTGCCCACCCGGCCGGGTGGCAGAACGATGAGCCGGGAGAGCCGGGATCGGGCGTCGTCAGCGCACCGTCCCAGGCTTCCGCCCGGCCGGTGGGTGTGGCCCAGCCAGGGCGCGATGGGTGACGCCGGCCAGCCAGCCGCGCCGCTCGGCGTCACCGTGGTGGTCTGCGCGTACACCGAGCGGCGATGGCCGCAGACCCGTGCGGCACTTCGGTCCGCCCTCGGGCAGGACCCAGCACCACAGCAGGTCCTGCTGGTGGTGGACCACAACCCGGAGCTGGCCCAGCGCGCGGCCGGGGAACTGGCCGGCACCCCGGTGGAGGTGCTGGAAAGCGCGGGGTCGCCGGGACTGTCCGGGGCACGTAACACCGGGTTGGCCGCCGCGTCCCAGCCGGTAACCGTCTTCCTGGACGACGACGCCGAAGCCCGGCCCGGATGGCTGGAATTCCTGGTCGGGCCGTATTCGGACAGCGGCGTGATGGCGACCGGCGGCAGCGTGCAGCCGCGGTGGCCGCAGGAAGCCGCCCGGCCGCGCTGGCTGCCGCACGAGTTCGACTGGGTCGTTGGCTGCAGTTACCGGGGGCTGCCGGAGACCACGGAGACCGTGCGGAACCCTATCGGTGCGAGCATGAGCATGCGAACCAGTACCGCCGTCGCGGTCGGTGGTTTCGATGACTCCGTGGGACGAGTCGGCAGTAACCAGCGGGGATGCGAAGAGACTGAACTGGCCATCCGGCTGACTCGCAGCCGGCCCGGAGCGGTGGTCCTCTATGTTCCAGCGTCGGTTGTTGACCATCACGTGGCGCCAGAGCGCGTGAAGCCTGGCTATTTTGTGCGCCGCTGCTGGCAGGAGGGGCTGTCCAAAGCTGAAGTGGTCCGGCTGGCCGGCTCGTCCGCCGGGCTGCAGCGCGAGCGGCGCCACACCGCCATCACTATCCCGACTGCGCTGATCCGCGACCTGCGTAGCCTGGTCACCGGTGACGTGGGCGCTGGCGGCCGGATGATCGCGACCATCACCGGGCTCAGCACCGCGGCGGCCGGATATCTCACCGGCCGGGCCCGCCAGGCTCTGACCAGGACGGAGAGCCGGAGCGTAGGCCAGCTCAGCAGCAGTCACCAGCCGATCGTGTCGGCCAGCATCCCTAACTCACCGGACTGACCGGCCGCTGTCCGGGCCGCCACGGTAGCGCCCTGGTCCCATGGGCCGGGCCGGAAGGTCAGGTCAGCCATGGGCTTCCGGGGTGGCAGGGACGGCAGCGCCGCTGTTGACCATGTTCTCCCTGATGCACACAACGCCACCCGCTAAGGTGTACACCTACCGAGATCGCATCCACACGGGAGCAACGAGCGTGGCTGGAAGTGAGTACAGCACTTACTGTCTGGGCGTTGGCTGCCCCCGTGCATCCCGCGATCCGTTGACCGCAGTGAGTCATACCCGCTTGCTTGACCTGACCCCCGTCCGTACATGTCACCAGCTTGAGGCAGTCGCTGGCGGCAGCGGCCGCCAACGTGCCGCTGCGCGTCGATATCTAAGAGCAGCTGCATGAAACTGAGTTCGCCCAGGACAGCCAGGCACGCTCCGCCGGCGCACTCCGCCGCCCCTGATGCGGCGGAGCCAACGGATGAAGACGCCCCCCGGCGGCGGCTGGTATCCCGGAAAGCCCGGTTGCTGACCATCCTGGCCCCGTCGGTCGCCGTCCTGCTGGTCGGTGTTGCGCTGCTGGGCATACACAGGCCCACGGAGAAGCAGACGGCTGGCGGGTCCGCCGTCAAACCCGTCACCAGCCTGCCCTCCTGCTGCGTGTCTTCCGCGATCAGCAGCCACGCGCCCAGCCCTTCCCCGTCCCGCAAGCACCAGGCCGCCAAGCACGCGGGGCAGAAGGGTTCTCTCCCCGGTGCCGTCATGCCGGCCGATAACATTCCTGGCTGGCACCTTGAATATAGCCAGAACTTCGACGGGGATAGCTTGCCGCCTGGGTGGGGTGCATACACGGGGCAGCCGGGTGGCGACAGTTACGGCTATTGGGATCCGGCCAATGTCTCAGTCAGCGGTGGCGAGTTGCATCTCCGGACCACGCCCAACGGGGATCCCAACAGTAGCGGGGCATCTTCCTCTGGCGGTGTCGGATTTTACGGCAACCCACAAACGTACGGCCTGTACCTGGTCCGCCTCAAGGGCGATGCTGAGCCTGGGCTGAAGATGTCGGACATCGCTTTGCTGTGGCCTTCCAGCGGCCAGAACTGGCCGCCGGAGCTGGATTTCTTTGAGGACTCAGGCGGTCAGCGCGAGGTTTACTCAGCCACCGTGCATCCAGGCCCTGACGGCAACGACTGCTGTATAGTAAGAGAGTTTAATAGCACCACCGGCACGCAGTGGCACACATATGGCATCGAGTGGACGCCCACAACGATTACTTACCTGCTTGACGGGAAGCAGTGGGGATCAGTCATCTACAGAAACAGCATAGCCGCGCCGGGCCAATGGCCCAGCATGGACATGAATCTCGACCTGCAGTCCCAGAATCTATCGTCCGACCAGCCCAGCGGTTCGATTGAGACCATGACGGTTGACTGGGTCGCGGAATACTCCATGGCCGGGTAATTGGGCTGATCTGCTCAGCCACCCGACGGCGGCAGCTCATAAATAACCGTGCCACTCTCGCTGGCAATGAGCTTCCATTTCGGGGAATGCGCCAGGGAGGCCAGCAGGATGGCGAAGTCCCGCGGTGACACCAGCCCATACGCCTTGCTGTAATTGATCATGCTTGGCGTGATCAGGACGTAGGCCGGCTCGGTGTTATTCGTATAAGACAGCGAATCCCGGGCAATCAGGTTCGCGATGCCAGGAGTGGCCCGGGTGGTCAAGCCGTTGGCGCCGAAGATGACCGGCAGCGGGAACAGGTTGTACCGTGCCGTGTCAGCTACCGGCGCGTTGAGGCTGCCGCAGTACACCGGGCCGACCGGTGCGTGCTGCAGGAGGGAGGTCACCAGGCTGACCTCCGTCTGTGACATGTAGTTGAAGCTGTCATCCCCGAAGAAAGCAGGAAAGAAAAGGGCCAGCACAGCGCCCAAGACCAGGGGAGCACGCAGCGCACCGGCTGGCAGCCGGTCGCGGATAGCAGGATGGCCGAGTAGCCGCCATATTGATCTTGCCTTTGAGGTCCGGACAAGCGTTGGCAGGGGGGCAAGCGCCGAAGCGGCAAGAGCCGCGGTCCAGGGCAGCGAGAAAAGGAAAACCCGGAGGACTCCTTCGTTCCCGTAAGCTTGCACAGCCAGGATGAGAATGGGTGAGTAGGCGAGAAAGACCAGGGCAAGGACGGTCCGTGTGGACCGTCGGCGCATCCATGCCCCGACACCCGCCAGCGCCCACATGCATAGCGAGAGCACCTCTTCACAGCGCTCGATTAGATGCTGGCTAGCCGATACGGCCACGGTGCTGGATGTGCTCGAAGACGGCGGTGTGGCGTTATTGAAGAAGTTACCTATTGATGACAATAGCCCGTAGTGGCTATTTACGTATGAGAGGCGTGGCAGCAGGTACCCGATCGCTATGGCGGCAAGGGCGAAAGGAAGCCAGCGAGGTCGCAGCAGCCCGCATGCCGCCAGTACCGCGAATTCGACTATCAGGATGTACGGGGACAGCTCATGCGTAAAGGTCAGTACAAAGAAGATGAGCATGAGAAGTGCGCAGAACCGCAGCGAGCGGACAGCAGGTGCAGTCGCGCGCCGCGGCTCGGCGGAAGCCTGTCCGGACGGCTGCCCCTGCGTGGCTTGTGCTGACGGCTGGGGCTGGGCAACTGCCTCCTGGCCAGCTCCAGCGGTTCCCCGGTCAGCCCCAGTGCTGAAATCGGCGGCGCCCTCCGGCTGCAGGCCCTTCGCCTGGGGCACGACCTGGACCCGGGACGGCCGGAGGTCCAGCCCGACGTGCTCCAGCCGCTGCATGACCGCGGATCGTACTGAGGCCACTTGCTGCTCGCTGGTGCAGTGGATGACCGCGGTATGCAGCTGACGCTCAAATGCGAGGTCTGGGAAGTTCGTCTCCAGCCAGACATCGAGGGTGTAGTACAGGAAAAGATCAGCGAGTACCGATGAGAGTGGGGAGCCCTGCGCGGTGCCGTGGCGACGCGGGCTCAGCGACCGATCGGGATTCTGCACCGCCCCCTTCAGGCAGCGTCTTACGTACGTGGTGATCCAGGTTTGGTCTGTACTGGCCTCAACCGCCTTGAGCAGCAGGTCGTGGCGGCACCTGCTGTAAACCGCGCGCGCATCTAGCTGGATCGTCCAGTTGCCCGGTGCAAGAGTTGCCGAAGTCCGGCCAGCGCCGCCCGGCTGAGCGTTGCGTATGTCCCTCAGCTGTGTTTCCAGCCTGCGAGCGATGACCTTCTGGGTAACCCTGTCGCTGACGGTGAGAACGCGGAGCGTCCCCACCCGGCCGCCTCGTGTTACCGGTACTGCGCGGACCGGGTCAGGAAAATAGTTTCCTGAGGTCATCCCCGTCCAGACTTTCTGCAGGTTGCCCGGTAGATCCCGGTCAAAGTCATTGATCGAGACACCATCGATGCCCGGTGGTGCCGGCTGGGACCTGACGGCGTGGTACGCCTCCAAGACCTCGGCCCGGGTAATAGCAGCTGGCCCACTGTCGTCGTGTTTCGGCTGCGGGCTGGGGGCTCTCGGAGAAACCCGGCGCGGAGCGGCAGACCGTCGGCTCCGGCTCCGGTTCCCCACGTAAAGCCACCGCAGCGCTATCGCCATGATCCCCAGCGACAGCAGTGTGCCGAGCCCTTGCGGGGAGAAGTAGTCCTGCCCGATCCAGTTGCTGCCTGAGTACAGCATGAGCGCCAGCCAGCGCTGCCGGACAGAAAGCGACAAGGCATCGTAGGCTAGGTAGAGCAGGGGAAGAGCGGCAAGCTCAAAGACAAGTTGCGCCCACTTCGCGTAAGCGAGGGGAGTCGCAACGCCTGCTACCTTCCCGAACCATGCGGCGAGGGCGAAGAATCCAGACCAGTTCTGGTAAATGTCGATGTTGTGATTCAGCTGCCCGTGGGCATTGATGTACTGGACAACTCCGACTGTCTTGTAGAGCCAGGAATACCTTCCCTCCGCATACACCAGGGGAGCGGTTCCGTAAAGCATCACTACGAGGCCGCCGGCGTGCAGAGACATCCGCCAGGAAGACGGTCGTGCCCGGGCCAGTTCGAACGCAGCGGAAACCACCAGGACGGCTACCCCGGCATAAAAAGTGATCGGCAGCACAGCAGGCAGGCCATACGGCCCGAGCCTGGTGGTGTTCGTCCGGCTTACACCGATCTCCCACAGGACCAGGCTGATGGGAAGGAGAAGGTCAGCGATGTGACTGCTGGTGCGATCCGGAGAGGAACCCTCCAGCGCAGTATTCATCCTGCTCCGGCTACCCGTCGAGATCACAGCACCCCTGATGCGGAGAACCAGATCGCCCGCTCTCGATCCAGCACCTTCCACAGCACTGCGCACGAACCAGCACGGCGCAGACCACCCACATCCCCGCGGATCGTCATCTACTTCTCATCCTTGACGGCAAGCCCAAAGACCAGTGCGCGCGGGGCCACAAGTATCCGCGTCGGCGAAGCACGCCAACACTCAGCGCAGCCAAACTTACCAGAGCCTCGGCCTCGAACAAGCCGAGCGGATGCCAGAGATGGGCCCACAACGTGATCGTTGCTGCGAGCGTGAGGACGGTCAGGCTGAGAACGATGGACATCCCCACCCCTGACCAGCGGGCCAGCCGGATCCAGTTGGTGACGATGGCCCGCCCGGGGACGAAGAAGGTGAACAGGAGTGTGAGCAGGACACGTGCGGGCCCCGCCTGATCCACGTACACCAAGGCGAGCAGGCCCACGGCAATCAACCCCGCCAGCAGATCAAGCATTTCGGCTCGCTGCGCTGCTGGGGGAAGATCTCCGGGATACTCAAACGGCATCCACCCAGTGTGTACCAACTTTTTGGTGAATCAGGCCAAGTTTCCCGAGCAGCAGGCTGGCGGCTGCTAACGTTACGTGGCTGACCACATGCGGTGTGTTTCGGCAGAGCGGGTTCCCGGTGCCTCCCGCCCAGGCGCGCGGCATCCCAGACTGGGCCCAGTCAGCCCGTGACGGGGGCGCTGACATCGGTCAGCGAAGCCCGCAGCGGGAGTTCCCGGCCTCATAGCACCCGGGCCGCTGCGTGGCTTGGCCCATTGTCCTCCCCCAGCACCGAAACCCCGCGGCCGTAACCTCCGCTAGAATGCGTCCGGCCGGCCCGCAGGCCGGCGGCCATCTTGGCAGGCAACGAACTGGTAGGCGTCTCAGATGCAAGGCTCCCCATCGGCATACGAAGTACTGCGCCGACGTTCTTCGAACGCCATGGCGATAGGACGGTCTTATATTCGCGCCAAGCTGACCGGAGCCGACTCGTTCGGGACGCGGCCAGTGATACTCGGGAAGGCGCGGTTCCGGTTCGACGGTACCACTCATATAGGCCACCGGTTCATGGTCGAAGGGTTCTGTTTTGGGGTAAGCATCAAGGTAGCCCGGGGTGCGGTTCTCTCAATAGGTGATGACGTGTATATGAATGATGGGTCATCTATCGAAGTCTGGCGGGAGATTAGAATTGGCAATAATGTGCTATTGGCCCCATTGTCGTCAATCATTGATGACGACCGCCATGAGGTCGAGCCGCGCGTATCGCGGCCGAAGAACCCTACCATTATCGGCAACAACGTCTGGCTAGGGCGATGCGTTTCTGTCTTGCCGGGGACGGTGATTGGGGATAATTCAGTGATCGGCGCTAACTCCGTTGTGACAAGGGACATCCCGCCAAACTGTTTCGCCGCTGGAGCACCGGCACGAGTCATTCGGAAGCTTGAGATACCGGATGGATGGTCGCGCAGTTAAGTTAGCCACTGCTGTGACGGCGCCTATGCTCCGCGGCGCCACAGCAGCGACCGCAGTGACAGCGGTGGGGACCAGCGGGGACACGAGCACAGCGCACAGTCACTGCCACGCCGGTAGTGCCGGTGCGCATCGCGATTGTGGGCACATCTGCACAAACGCAAGCGACGGCCGGGCCGTCGGCGACGTGCCGTTAGCATGGCACATCGCTCTGCGTGATCCACTGCATGTGCGATGGAACCCCCGCGGTACGCGTCCGGTCACTGCCCACCCCACCAGCATCATGCCACGTGGCTGACTATGGGTGACGATTGCGTGACCGGTGTCAGGGCACGCGGATTGGGCGGTGGCGGGGTCTAGGCGGGAGCTGTTCTAGGATCGTCTGGATGTGCGGGCGGTGGGTGAGGAGCGCCGCACTAATGTCGCAGGCGCAGCCCAGGCAGCGCGCAGCCAGACCGGGCGGGCATCGCCGTGCGCTGGTCACGGCGTTCGGCGAGGTGGGGGTGGAGCGGCTGCTTTACCCCAGCGAGGGGAATGTCGTGACCGAAACGGTCGTCAGCCGCCGTGGCTGAGCGGGCATTGGTCGCTCTGCTCCTCGCCGCGGTGGCGTTGCCCCCGCTGCTGGCCCGGCTGGCGGGCGGCCGTCCGCCCAACCCACGTCCGCAACTGGCGGCCCTGGCCCCGGTGGCGACGGTGCCAGCCTTTGCCGCCGTGCTGCTGGCCGCGTTCACGGCATGGTGGCTGGTGGTTCTCCTCGCGATCCCGGCGGCGGTACTGCTGGCCTGGCAGTTGCCGCCACCCGGCTCGCGGCGCGGCCGCGCCGTGGCCGGGCCCGGGCCGGGCGGTGGGCCTGCGCCGGACGGGCTCACCGTGCGGGTGCTCAGCGTGAATGCCCGGGGTGGCGTGGCTGATGCCGCGGCGCTGCTGCATACCGTGCGGCGGCATGAGGTGGACGTGCTGGCCGTCCAGGAACTAACCCCGGGCCTAGCCAGCCGGCTGACAGTAGCTGGCCTGGCCCGGGCGCTCCCGTTCGCCGAACTCGATCCGCGCCCTGGCTCCCCAGGCGTGGGGCTCTGGGCCAGCTGGCCGCTGACCCCGCTGCCCCCGGTGCCGGGGATGGTGGCCGCCGCGCCACGGGCGCGCATCGAACCGCGGCCCGGATGCCCGGTGACGCTCGTCTCGGTACATCCCAAAGCGCCGGTGAAAGGAAAGGCGGAACGGTGGCAGCATGACCTGGAACAGTTGCGGGCTGCCCTGATCTCGGTCGCAGAACCACAAGTCGTGGCCGGGGACTTCAACGCCAGCCGGGATCACCGGGCGTTCCGGGACCTGCTGGCGGCGGGCTTCGTGGACTGCGCTGACGCCGCCCCCCGGCGACCCTGGCCCGGATTCACCTGGCCGACATCCCTGGACTTCGACGTTAGCCGGGTGCACCGGCCGGTCCAGGGCTGGCTGCGGACCAGGAGAATGGTACCCGTCATGCGCCTGGACCACGTGCTGGTCTCGCGGGCCGCAGCCACGGTGCGCGAGACCCGGGTCATCCCGGTACCTGGCACCGATCATCACGGCGTGCTGGCCGTCATCGACTTCACCGGGGATGGCCCCGGGCCCGGGAAGCCGGCCGAGGGCGGCTAGTGCTGCGCGCGGTGCCGGCCAGGCCGGCGCCGGGCCCAGCCAAACCGGCCGCCGCGCAGCTCCCACCGCATGGCCGCGACGTCCAGCACCGCGAAGTTGCCCAGCCGGCCGTCCGCGGCCAGCCCGGTGACCTGCACCGGCCCGTACCCGAAGTCGCAGTCCCGCTGGTCGGCCCGGTGCAGATGGCCGTGCATGACATGCGACGGCTGGACCGCGTCCACCAGGCCCTGCAGCCGCCGCTGGTGCGCCTGGCTGCGGGCCAGGTCGGCCGGGTCCCAGCCGGGCGGCAGGCGGCCGAAGTCGTGCTGGACACCCGCCGGGCAGTCGTGACTGACCAGCACGTCGGCGTGCCCGGCGGCGCTGATCGAGGCCAGCTGGCCAGCGGTGATCTCCTCGTCGGGCCACCAGTCCGCGCCTGCGGTGCGAACCGCCCGGTCCACGCTCACCGCGCCACCGCAGCCCAGCCAGGCCCGGCCGTGCCAGGCCCACCGGTAGCCGCGCGGCAGGTGGTACAGGCCAGGCCGGACCCGCACCCGGCCATCCCCGGTGGCCCCCTCGGCGTCCAGCTTGGCCAGCAGGCCGAAATCCTCGTGGTTGCCGTCGATGAACCACAGCTCGGCGCCGGCCCCGGCCAGCGCCCCGGCGACCCGGTCCAGGTAGGCCCGGCCGGCCCGGTCCGGCCAGATCCCGAAGTCCCCCAGCTGCAGGATCAGCCGCCGTGGCTCACCGGCCAGCAGACCAGGAACGCGCTGGATCACGCTGCGCGCCCACTCCTCGTTACCGTGCCAGTCACCGGCCACCAGGATCCGCCGCGGCGGCTCCGTCTCCACGGTCATCCCACGAGTTGTAGCGGCTGCCCAGCAAAACGGCTAGCCGTGCGCGGCCGGACGCAGAAGACTGCGCAGTGTGCTGCTGACCATCACCTCGACCCGGCCGCCCGCCACCGACCTGGGCTTCCTGCTGCACAAGCACCCAGACCGGGTGCAGGCGTTCGAGCTGGCGGCCGGGCAGGCACACGTGTTCTATCCCGAAGCGGGCGAGCAGCGGTGCACCGCCGCGCTGCTACTGGAGGTGGACCCGGTCGGGCTGGTCCGCCAGCGCCGGGGCGGCACCGCGCAGCCCGCGTTCTCGCTGGCCCAGTACGTGAACGACCGCCCGTACGCGGCGTCCTCGATGATGTCGGTCGCACTGGGCAAGGTATTCGGCACGGCCATGGCCGGCCGGTGCACCGCCCGGCCGGAACTGGCCGCCAGCGACCTGCCGCTGGAGATCACGATCCCGGCGCTGCCCTGCCGGGGCGGGGCCGGCCTGGCCCAGCGGCTGCTGCAGCCGCTGGGCTGGGCGCTGCAGGCCGAGCCCATCCCGCTCGACCCGGTGCGGCCGGACTGGGGCGACTCGGCCTACCTCAGCGTGCGGCTGGCTGGCACGATGCGGCTGGCCCAGGCGCTCAGCCACCTGTACGTGCTGCTGCCGGTGCTGGACAACGCCAAGCACTACTGGGTCAGCACTGACGAGGTGGACAAGCTGATCCGGGCAGGCAGCGGCTGGCTGGCCGGGCACCCGCTGCGCGACCTGATCACCCGCCGGTACCTGGCCCACCAGCGGCCGCTGGTGGCCACGGCGGTGGGGCGGCTGGCCGAGCTGGATGACACCGAGCCGGAACAGCTGGACAACGCGGTCAGCGACCCGCCCGGTCCGCGTCAGCCGCTGGCCGAACAGCGCCGGGAAGCGGTGCTGGGCATTCTGCGGGCGGCTGGGGCGGCCACGGTCGCCGATCTGGGCTGCGGTGAGGGAGCGCTGACCGCCGCGCTGCTGAAGGAACCGTGGCTGCGCCGCGTGCTGGCCGTCGACGTGTCGCCCCGGGCGCTGGACCGGGCCGCGCAGCGGCTGCACCTGGACACCATGCCGGACCGGCAGCGGGACCGGGTCGAGCTGATCCAGTCCTCGCTGACCTACACCGACAGCCGGCTGGCCGGGCTGGACGCGGCGGTCCTGATGGAGGTCATCGAGCACCTCGACCCGCCGCGGCTGGGCGCGCTGGAGTGGACGCTGTTCGGCGCCGCCCGCCCCGGCCTGGTGCTGGTCACCACGCCCAACGCGGAATACAACGCCAAGCTGCCCGGGCTGGCCCCGGGCGCCTGCCGGCACCCGGACCACCGGTTCGAGTGGACCCGGGCGCAGCTGCGCGAGTGGGCGGCCGCGGTGGCTGGCCGGCACGGCTACCAGGTCCGTTACCAGCCGGTCGGCCCGGACGACGCGGACGTGGGCCCGCCCACCCAGCTGGCGGTGTTCGCCCGTGACTGAGCCGCCCGTGACTGAGCCAGCCGCGCGGGTGCTCAGCATTCCCGAGGTCGCCCTGGTCGTGCTGATCGGCGTGTCCGGCTCGGGCAAGTCCACGTTCGCCCGCCAGCACTTCGGCCGCTTCGAGGTGATCTCCAGCGACTTCTGCCGCGGCCTGGTGGCCGATGACGAGAACGACCAGGCCGCCACGCCTGACGCGTTCGCCGTGCTGCACTACATCGCGGGCCGGCGCCTGGCCGCCGGGCGGCTGACCGTGATCGACGCGACCAACGTGGAGCCCGCGGACCGCCGCCAGCTAGTTGAGCTGGCCCGGTCACACGACGTCCTGCCGGTCGCCATCGTGCTTGATGTCGGTGAAAAAATCGCTGCTAACCGGAACCAGTCGCGCCCGGAGCGGTCATTCGGCGCGCATGTCGTGCGGCGTCAGCAAGACCGGCTGCGCCGGTCCCTGCGCTCGCTCGGCCGGGAGGGGTTCCGCCAGGTGCACGTGCTGCGCGGGACCGGCGAGGTGGACGCGGCGGTCATCGAGCGGCGCCGGCTGCTCACCGACTACCGGGACCGCACCGGCCCGTTCGACGTGATCGGCGACGTGCACGGCTGCCGCGCCGAGCTGGAAACCCTGCTCGGGCGGCTCGGCTACCAGATCACCCGGGACCAGGCCGGGCGGGTGGACGGCGCGGTGCCGCCCGCTGGGCGCACCGCGGTGTTCCTGGGTGACCTGGTGGACCGGGGCCCGGACACCCCCGGCGTGCTCCGGCTGGTGATGGGCATGGCCGCCGCCGGGCACGCGCTGGCCGTGCCCGGCAACCACGAGAACAAGCTGGTCCGCGCGCTGGCCGGGAAGAACGTCCAGACCGGTCACGGCCTCGCGGAAACACTCAGCCAGCTGGCCGGGGAGGACGAGGCGTTCCGCACCCAGGTGGCCGGGTTCTGCCGGGACCTCGTCTCGCACCTGGTGCTGGACGGCGGCCGCCTGGTGGTGGCGCACGCCGGGCTGAAAGAGGCCTACCACGGCCGGGCCTCGGGCCGGGTGCGCGGCTTCGCCCTGTACGGGGACACCACCGGGGAGACCGACGAGTTCGGCCTGCCGGTCCGCTATCCATGGGCGCAGGACTACCGGGGCCGGGCCATGGTGCTGTACGGGCACACCCCCGTCACCGACCTGGAATGGGTGAACAACACCCTGTGCCTGGACACCGGGTGCGTGTTCGGCGGCCGCCTGACCGCGCTGCGCTATCCGGAGAAAGAGATCGTCTCCATCCCCGCTGAACGGGTCTACTACGAACCGGTCCGGCCGCTGACCGCGGAACCGCCCGCGGCAGCCGAGGCCGGGCCCGGAGGGCCGCGCAGCCGGGCTGGCCCCGTGCGTGATCCCGGGATCCTCGACATCCAGGACGTGCTGGGCAAGCGGATCGTGGAGACCGCCCACCACGGGCGGGTGACGATCCCGGAGGGCAGCGCGGCCGGGGCGCTGGAGGTGATGAGCCGGTTCGCGGTCGACCCGCGGTGGCTGCTCTACCTGCCGCCGACCATGGCGCCGTGCGCCACGTCGGCCCAGCCGGGCCTGCTGGAGCACCCGGCTGAGGCGTTCGGCGCCTACCAGGCCGACGGCATCACGCAGGTCATCTGCGAGGAAAAGCACATGGGCTCGCGGGCCGTGCTGCTCGTCAGCCGGGACGAATCCGGCACCGGCGCGCCATTCGGCGCACCCGGCGGCCTGCCCGGCGCCGTCTACACCCGGACCGGCCGGCCGTTCTTCCTCCCGGCCGTCGCGGGGCAGCTGCTGGGTACCGTGCGTAAAGCAATAAACGACGCCGGGCTGTGGGCAGAGCTGGGGTCCGGCTGGCTGCTGCTGGACTGTGAGCTAATGCCCTGGTCGGCCAAGGCCGCCGACCTGCTGCGGCATCAGTACGCGGCGGTCGGGGCCGCGGCCCGGGCGGCACTGCCCGCCGCGGTGGCCGCGCTCAGCCAGGCCGCCGCGCGTGGGCTGGACGTGGCCGGACTGGCCGCGCGGACCCGGGCCCGGGCCGCCAACGCGGACGCCTTCACCGCCGCCTACCGGCG